>OOCI01000082.1_pt1 | contig 87144 bp, 92 predicted proteins | sample 1671761 | NCBI WGS metagenome assembly OOCI01 (sample SAMN06348190, study PRJEB24527) | human gut metagenome | biome: human gut; feature: ankylosing spondylitis patient; material: feces | host: Homo sapiens | place: China | collected 2015-10
AATAGTATGAAATGAAAGTGGCAGGGTGAAAGCATGAAAACATCATTAAAGAGAAAGCCGGTCACTCCGGCATACATTTCCGAAAAGGAATTAGCAGAAATCAAACCGGACTACCGCAAATGGCGGCGGCGTCTGTTCTATATGAACCTGTTCATCGCTCTTATGGTGGTGGTTCTGGAGATATTCGTGAACATTATCCTTATCGCCGAGGACAAGGCTAACGACAGTCTGCTGCGGCAGGCGGTGCTGTATTTCCTTATTCCATCAGGACTGAATCTCCTGGCGGTACTGGTTGACCATATCCTGCTGCGCTTATTTCCGGACCGGGACTGGCTTCTGAATTACGCGATGGTCATTACGGTGGTTTTCATGTGCTCCGTGGTGGCGGTGACGCACTATGTGTTTTCAATTACGCTGACGGCGTTCCTGCTGCCAATTCTGATCTCCGTTGTTTTTGTGAACCGGAGGCTTACCGATACGACCGCGCTGTGCTGCTGTATCGGACTTCTGATAGCGGTCGCATGGCGGAACATCGATGGAAACGAGGCCGCCCGGAATTTCGTTATACCCGAAATGGTCATCTCCCTGGGTATAATCTTCCTGTCCGTAATGGTGTCCCGGGTGCTCATCTCCATGATGGAGCAGCAGAATCAGAAGCTGATCAATGCCATCGCAGAGGAAAAGCGCTCCCAGGAGGACGCCCTGGCAGCCAACAAAGCCAAAAGCGCGTTCCTCGCCAACATGTCCCATGAGATCCGCACGCCGATAAACGCGGTCCTGGGCATGAACGAGATGATCCTCCGGGAGGAGAGGGAGCCGGAGATCCGCGGCTATGCCGAGAATATCCGCACCGCAGGGAATTCCCTGCTTACCATCGTGAACGACGTCCTGGACATCTCCAAAATAGAATCCGGCAGAATAGAAATAAGCAACGGCGAATATGAACTCAGCTCCCTTGTCAGTGACTGCTGCAGCTTGACCGCGCTTCGCGCACAAGAAAAGGGACTTGCACTGAATGTAGTGTGCGACGGAGAGATCCCTCTGAAGCTGATAGGCGACGAGCCGCATATCCGGCAGGTGGTGGTGAATCTGCTGACGAACGCGGTGAAGTACACGGAGAAGGGCGGTGTCACCCTCACGGTCAGTGGAGTGACGGACGGAGATTTATGCCGCCTGCGCTTCTCGGTACTTGACACCGGCTCCGGGATAAGTGAAGCGGACCAGGAGAAGCTGTTCGACCAGTTCCAGCGGCTGGACCTTATGCGCAACCGCAACATCGAGGGCACGGGTCTGGGACTTGCAATAGTCCGCAGGCTGACGGAACTCATGGGCGGCACGATATCCGTGAAGAGCGCTCTGGGGGAGGGCAGCGAGTTCGTGTTCGAGGTTCCGCAGAGGATCGTCGCCGGGGCGCCGTCGGGTAAGCTGAACGTGAACTATTCCACGGAGGAACCGGCGGTGTATTCGCATTCGTTCGAGGCACCGGAGGCAAGTGTGCTTGTGGTGGACGACCTGCCGGTGAATCTGTTGGTTATCGTGAATCTGCTCAAGGATACCCGGATACAGACCGACACCGCCGGAAGCGGCGCGGAGTGCCTTGAGGCGGCTTCCAGAAAACACTACGACCTTATTCTGATGGACCATATGATGCCGGAAATGGACGGCGTGGAAACCTACCGTCGCCTGCGGTCGGACGTGGAATCTCCGAACAGGGGGACTCCCGTCGTCATGCTGACCGCCAACGCCCTTGCCGGAGTGCGTGAGCAATATCTTAACGAGGGCTTCGCGGACTACATATCCAAGCCGGTCTGCGGTGACAAGCTGGAGCAGGTGATCAGGAAGAATCTCCCACCGAAACTGGTGCTTCCGCCGACCTTCCGGGAGGAACTCCCGGAGGACTGCTCCGTGGATTTCACGGCGCTGACCGAAGCGCTTCCGCAGTTGAATCTCCCGATGGCAATGCAGTATTGCTGCAACAGCCCGGAGCTTTACACCGAGGTCCTGCGAGACTACTGCGAGAGCGGCAGGTACGACGAGATGGAGCGCGCCTATTCAGAGAAGCGCTGGGAGGACTATTGCAGGTGCGTGCATTCCCTCAAGAGCACATCGCGGACCATCGGACTGGACGGGCTGTCGGAACGCGCCCGGGCTTCCGAAACCGCGCTGCGGCAGGGCTGCGTGGATTTCGCGGTGATTGACCACGACGGGCTTGAGCAGGAATACGCGGAAGCGCTGTCGGCAATAAAAGCATTCATAAATAAGGACAAGAGAGAAGTATTATGCCAGAATTCATTGAAATAAACGACCTCAACGCCCCGGGCTGCGAGGTATTCACGAAGCTGACCGAGGCGCAGCTGAGAAACCGCCTGGAGCCGGAAAAGGGAATATTCATCGCGGAAAGCCCCAAGGTCATCGACCTTGCGATCAGCGCAGGATATGAACTTGTGTCCATACTGACTGAGAAGCGCTGCCTGGAGGGCTGCGCCAGTGGGATCATACAGCGCTGCGGAGATATCCCGGTGTACCTTGCGCCGCCGGAGGTGCTCTCGCAGATGACCGGATACAAGCTGAACCGCGGAGTACTGTGCGCAGTCCGCCGTCCGAAGCCCCGTTCCGCGGAGGAGATCTGCCGGAATGCCCACCGCGTCGCGGTCCTCGAAAATATCGTGGACAGCACCAATATCGGCGCAGCATTCCGTTCGGCGGCGGCGCTGGGAATAGACGCTGTGCTGGTAACTCCCTCCTGCTGCGACCCTCTGCTGCGGCGTTCAGTCCGGGTCAGCATGGGGACGGTGCTGCTGGTTCCCTGGGCGGTCATCGGCGAGGAATCCTCCGACTGGCCCGGGAAGGGAATCGAGCAGCTGCACTCCTGGGGATTCCGGACGGCGGCGATGGCGCTCAGCGACCGTTCTGTCAGCATTGACGACCCTGCCCTGGCTGCCGAGGACAAGCTGGCAATAATCCTGGGCACGGAGGGCGACGGACTGTCCTCCTCCACGATCGCCAGCTGCGATTATACCGTGAAGATCCCCATGTCCCTGGGGGTGGATTCCCTGAACGTTGCCGCTGCCGGCGCCGTGGCATTCTGGGAGCTGAGGTGGCGCGGAGAGCGCTGAAAACGGAGTAAGCTATGTATTTTCTTTATGAGGACGGCGATGTCCTTAACCGCCCGGTGGAGTGCTTCTATTTTGACACGGATTCTAAGTATTTCCCTGTGCACGCCCACTGGCATTTCTACATGGAACTTGTGCTCATGCTGAGCGGAAATGTCGTCATGTCGAGCGGCTCGGAGAAATTCACGCTGCACAAGGGTGAGATGGTGCTGTTCCACCCCAAGGCGGTGCACTCCATGAGCGGAGCGGACGGAGCTCCTGCGAGGTACGCGGTGATAAAGCTGGACATCAACCGAATGAATCTCACGCCCAGCTACGCGACTAAATTCCGGAGCATATTCCGCAGCGCCGAGAGGAAGGAAATGGGCACAACCTTTACCTTCGCGCAGTCCGCTGCGATGGGCGCCCCGGAGGTATTTGCGCGTTGCATTGACGAGATGTCCCGGCAGGAGTACGGCTTCGACTTGGTGATACGCACGGAGTTATACCGGCTGCTGATAAGTATTGTCCGCTGCTGGCAGGAGCAGGGATTCTCCGTGGACAGCGAGGCGTATTCCGAGGACGCCAAGTACGATATCTACAGCATAACGGAGTTCATCGACCAGCGGCTCGCTCAGGGAGTCCAGGTGTCGGAGGTCGCTGAGCGGTGCAGTATGAGCTATTCCTACTTCGCCAAGAAATTCCTGTCGGTCTACGGAAAGACCTGCAAGGAGTACATCGAGGAAATGCGCATAATCAAGGCGGAGGAATTCCTGATATTCACGGATTTTGACCTTGACCGCATAAGCCGCGAAACCGGCTTCTCCGATTCACCCCACCTCATAAAGAGCTTCAGAAAGCTGCGCGGAATCACCCCGAAGCAGTTCAGACTGAAGAATCTGGGCGGTAAGTAGGTCCTGTAAATTGTTCGAAAAGTTTGTCATAATCTTGTCACGAACTATGCTTGAATAAAAAATGCCCCCGGCATTTGGCTTATTAGAGCCATTTGCTAAGGGCATTTCTTCTATTGTAATCAATATGCGATTATTCCCACTCGATTGTAGCCGGCGGCTTAGACGTGATGTCATAAACAATACGGTTGATATTTTTAACTTCATTTACGATACGGACGGAAACCTTCTCCAGCACGTCATAAGGAATGCGTGAGAAATCCGCGGTCATGAAGTCGCTGGTGGATACGCCGCGGAGTGCGAGAGTGTAGTCGTAGGTTCTGCCGTCGCCCATAACGCCGACGGAGCGCATGTTGGTCAGCACTGCGAAGTACTGGTTGATGCTCCTGTCAAGACCGGCGTTGGCGATTTCCTCGCGGAATATCGCGTCTGCGTCCTGGAGTGTGGCTACCTTCTCGGGGGTGATGTCGCCGATGATTCTGATAGCAAGACCGGGACCCGGGAACGGCTGGCGCCATACCAGCTTCTCGTCAAGACCGAGAGTAGTTCCGAGGGCTCGTACCTCGTCCTTGAACAGCAGGCGCAGCGGCTCGATGATCTCCTTGAAGTCAACGTAGTCCGGGAGTCCGCCAACGTTGTGGTGGCTCTTGATCACAGCAGCGTCGCCCAGTCCGGATTCGATGACGTCGGGGTAGATGGTGCCCTGTACGAGGTAGTCCACCTTGCCGATCTTCTTAGCCTCTTCCTCGAATACGCGGATAAACTCCTCGCCGATTATCTTGCGCTTGGCCTCCGGTTCGGTTACTCCGGCAAGCTTGCCCAGGAATCTCTCGCCGGCATTCACGCGGACGAAATTAACGCCGCTGTCAGCGAATGCAGCTTCGACCTCGTCGCCCTCGTTCTTTCTCATGAGTCCGTGGTCGACGAAAATGCAGGTCAGCTGGCTTCCGATAGCCTTCGCAAGCAGCTTGCAGGCAACGGAGCTGTCAACACCGCCGGATAGAGCCAGCAGTGCCTTGCCGTCGCCGACCTTCTCGCGGATATTCCTGATGGCGGTTTCAGCGTAGCTTTCCATGGTCCAGTCGCCGCGGCATTCGCAGACGTTGTACAGGAAGTTACCCAGCATGTCGAAGCCGCGCTCAGTGTGATTTACCTCCGGGTGGAACTGCACGCCGTAGAACTTCTTCTCAACGTTCTGGATCGCTGCGTAGGGGCACTTAGCGGTGTGGCCGCAAACCTCGAAGCCCTCAGGGAGCTTCTTGATGTAGTCGTTGTGGCTCATCCAGGTGACAGTAGTCCTGTCGATACCCTTGAACAGCAGGGAAGAGGTGTCCACCTCGGTTTCGGTCCTGCCGAATTCAGACAGGGAGCTGTCAACTGCCGTGCCGATCTCTCCGCCAAGTGCGTATGCCATGAACTGTACGCCGTAGCAGATACCAAGAACCGGGACGCCCAGGTCGAAGATCTCCTTGGACATTCTCGGGGAATTTTCAAGATAGACGCTGTTCGGTCCACCGGTGAAGATGATGCCCTTGGGGTTCATCGCGCGGATCTCCTCAATGGGGGTCTTGTAGGACTTGACCTCGCAGTAGATTTTGTGTTCTCTCACGCGGCGTGCGATAAGCTGGTTGTACTGACCGCCGAAATCGAGAACGAGAACTAACTCGTGGGACATGATTACCTCCGTATATCAGTGATGGAACAGACGAATGCCTGTGAATGCCATTGTAATGCCGTACTTGTTGCAGACCTCGATAACATTATCGTCGCGGATAGAGCCGCCCGGCTGTGCGATGTACTGAACGCCGCTCTTGTGCGCTCTCTCGATGTTGTCGCCGAACGGGAAGAATGCGTCGGACCCGAGGGAAACTCCCTTCATGGTGTCGAGCCATGCGCGCTTCTCCTCGCGTGTGAATACCGCAGGCTTAACCTTGAAGAACTTCTGCCACTCACCCTCAGCGAGCACGTCCATGTAGTCGTCGCCGATGTACAGGTCGATGGTGTTGTCGCGGTCCGCGCGGCGGATCCCGTCAACGAACTGGAGCCCCATGACCTGAGGGGACTGACGCAGGTACCAGTTGTCAGCCTTTGTTCCTGCAAGGCGTGTGCAGTGGATTCTGGACTGCTGACCGGCGCCGATTCCGATAGCCTGACCGCCGCATGCGTATGCAACGGAGTTGGACTGGGTGTACTTCAGCGTGATGAGCGCGATCGCCAGGTCGTGCTTTGCGCTCTCGGGGAGATCCTTGGCTTCCGTCGGGATATTCGCGAACAGCTCGTCATTGATAACAAGCTCGTTGCGACCCTGCTCGAAGGTGATTCCGTAGACCTGCTTGCGCTCGATCTGCGCCGGAACGTAGTCCGGGTCGATCTTGATTATGTTGTAGTTGCCCTTCTTCTTGCTCTTGAGGATTTCAAGCGCCTCGGGCTCGTATCCGGGAGCGATAACGCCGTCGGATACCTCGCGGTGGATTATTCTCGCGGTGGAAACGTCGCATACGTCGGACAGCGCGATGAAATCGCCGTAGCTGCTCATTCTGTCAGCGCCCCTTGCCCTTGCGTAGGCGCAGGCGAGAGGGGAGAGCTCACCGAGGTCGTCCACCCAGTAGATCTTCGCGAGGGTGTCGGTCAGGGGAAGTCCGATAGCGGCACCGGCAGGGGAAACGTGCTTGAAGCTTGTTGCAGCAGGGTAGCCGGTCGCAGCCTTCAGCTCCTTGACGAGCTGCCAGCCGTTGAATGCGTCCAGGAAGTTGATGTAGCCGGGACGTCCGTTCAGTACCTCGATGGGAAGCTCCGCGCCGTTCTCCATGTAGATCCTGGCAGGCTTCTGGTTGGGGTTGCAGCCGTACTTTAATTCGAATTCCTTCATAGTATCTCCTTTTTATACGTTCTTATTTACGATTCTGCTGTCATACTTTCCTGTTTCCAGGTCGATGTAGCGAACGAACAGGGAAACCTTGTTGTCCTTGTTGAGGTTAGTCCAGAGGTAGTCCGTCAGCTTGTCGATGTCCATATCCGGGATCACGACGTTCTTCGGCTCGCCCTCAAAGCTGGGGAGTCTGCGCACGCCGTCCTGCTCTGTCTCGTCGCCGGCGTAGGTGTGGATAAAGCTGCCCTTGCCTGCCATCGGATTGCTGTAGGCGTAGGTGTATCTGCGGCAGGAGCTTCCGTCGCCCTCAGCGGACTTCAGAATGGACATCGCGTAGTTCATCGCGCCGTTCTCCAGGTGGATTATGCCGGAAATTCTGGGGGTGTAGTTGGGCTTGTCGTCCTCAAATTCACGGGTGCGGAGGGACTGCTCAAAAGTCATCTGCTTGTCCATCAGCTCGTAGATGGTGTCGGTCTGGTCGCCGTTGGTGACAATAGTCTTGTTACCGAGAACGCGCACCGGAGCGTATATGATGAGGTGCGGATCAACCATCTTGGAGGGGTCGAACGCCTGGGTGCGGATTCCCTCGCCGTCCTCGACGAAAACGCGGTTGCGGCTGTTCTCGCTTCTGCCCATGATGAAGTAGGCGGTGACTGCCTTCTTGCCGTCCGGGGACTTGCCGATGATTATTCCTCTGCCGTGGTATGCAAGGGAATTCAGTTCCTTGTCAAGCTCAATGTAGTTCATGTCGTATATCCTTTCAGAATTTTCCTGCATAGCAGTTGGTCGTATAGCTTGCGGCTACTTTGCCGTATCTGTGGTATTTGTCGAACAGTTCGCGCAGTTCGGTGACAAACGCCTTGTAGTTCGGGTCAGTTTCAACCAGCGAGTAGGACTTTGAGAGCGAATTCCCGATGAACTCTTCCCTTGTCATCATCACCGGAGTTTCCATCTGGAAAACCTCCACCGAGGAGAAGTACTCGTTTTTAAGGAACAAGTCCCCGTCGGTATCAGAGCGGATACCCATGTGACCCCGGTGCTCGTTGAATTCCGGGCAGTATCTGCGGAATATCTCGTCGCGCGGCGCGCTGATAGCACCGTTCATTCGGCTGTTGTACACTATCGCCACACGTCCGTCCGGAGTGAGCAGCCGTTTGCATTCCTCCCGGAATTTATCCGCGTCGAACCAGTGGAACGCCTGCGCGGCGGTTATCAGCCCGAAGGAGTGCTCCGGAAGTCCGGTGTCCTCCGCGGAAGCGGTGACTATCTCCGCCTTTCCGCCCACGCATTTAAGGAGCTCACGGCACATGTCGGCGTTTGGCTCCACCGCGGTAACGCGCCAGGGCTTGGCGATAAGCTTTTCGGTAAATTTCCCGGTTCCTGCGCCGATATCCACGACATTTTCTGCATGGGTCAGATTATAGAGCCGGTCAACCACCGCGGCAGGGTAGGAGGGGCGGAATTTTGCGTAATAACCTGCCTTGCCCGTGAATCTGTTCTCGTTCATCACAGTATCTCGGTGACGCCGTTCTTAACGACGATCCTGTCCTCGCAGAACAGGGAAACGGCTTTCGGGAGGAGCTTCCACTCAGCCTCCTCCATAATGCGCTTCTGGAGGGTTTCGGGAGTGTCGCTGGTCTTCACCTCCACTGCCTTCTGGAGGATTATGGGACCTGCGTCGCAGTCCGCGGTGACGAAGTGCACGGTTGCCCCTGATACCTTCACGCCCTTTGCCAGAGCCGCTTCATGAACATGCAGCCCGTAGAATCCCTTGCCGCAGAAGCTCGGGATAAGCGCCGGGTGAATATTGATCATCTTGTTCGGAAATGCGTCGCACACCTGTTCGTCGAGGATCGTCATGAATCCGGCGTAGACCACCAGATCAGCGTTTTCCTCCACAAGTGCGTCACGCATTGCCTTGCTGTAGCTTTTCACGTCAGCATAGTCCCTGCGTGTGAGCACACGGGTCCGTATTCCGTTGTTTTCCGCGCGTTCCAGGGCGTAGGCGTCCGGTCTGCTTGCGATGACGCAGGTTATCTTTCCGCCGTGTATCTCTCCGCGCTTCTCGGCGTCGATGAGCGCCTGGAGATTAGTGCCGCCTCCTGATACGAGCACCACGATATTTTTCATATGTACCTCCTGATGAGCGTGTGGGTCAATTCCCGAGCTGTATTTCCACACAGTTGTATCCGCCCTCGTCGGATTTATCCCCGGCGAACGGGTCAGCGTATTCCGCGGTCAAACAGTAACCGCCGACGTGCAGCGTGCGTAATACCTCGCAGTCCTCTCCGCGCAGCACAGCCTGCTGCCACCATGGCTCGCCGTTTATCGTCATTCCGCCGCTGGAAATATCGACTGAGCACTGCTCCCCGGTGAAGGGAGCAGCAGTCTTTTCCTTAAGAACTCAAACATTATTCTATGATAACGCCTTCGTCGCCTGCGATGGTTTCGCCGATGACGAACGCATTCTCGCCGTTTGCCTTGAGGATCTCGACAGCCTTTGCGGCGTCAGCCTTGTCAACGACCATCATCATGCCGATACCCATGTTAAATGTGTTGTACATGTCGTGCTCGGAGATATTGCCGGTATTCTGGAGGAGCTTGAATATAGCAGGCACCTCGTAGCTGTTCTTGTCGATCTTCGCAGTGATACCGTCCGGCAGAGCGCGCGGAATATTCTCGTAGAATCCGCCGCCGGTGATGTGGCTGATGGACTTCACGGTGATCTTGGAGATCACGTCCAGAACGGGCTTAACGTAGATTCTGGTAGGCTTGAGGAGTGCGTCGCCGAGGGAGGTGCCCAGCTCGGGATAGAAGGTCTTGAGGTTCTGTTCGTTGACGTTGAACACTTTTCTTACCAGGGAAAATCCGTTAGAGTGAACGCCGCTGGAGGCAATGCCCACAATAGCGTCGCCGGGCTTGATAGCGGAAGCGTCCAGTATCTTGGACTTGTCAACGATACCGGTGCTGTAGCCTGCGATGTCGTATTCGTCCTCAGCCATCATGCCGGGGTGCTCTGCGGTTTCGCCGCCGACCAGGGCGCAGCCTGCCATAACGCAGCCGTCTGCAACTCCCTTGACGATCTCCGCGACCTTCTCCGGAACTACCTTGCCGATGGCGATGTAGTCCAGGAAGAACAGGGGCTTTGCGCCGCAGCAGATGATGTCGTTCACGCACATTGCGACAGCGTCGATACCGATGGTGTCGTGCTTGTCCATAAGCATTGCGAGCTTGAGCTTTGTACCTACGCCGTCGGTGCCGCTTACGAGCACGGGCTCCTTCATGCCGGTGAGGTCAGGCATGAACAGTCCGCCGAATCCGCCGATACCGGAAATGCACCCGGGGGTGTTTGTCCTTGCGACATGTTCCTTCATAAGGCGAACTGATTCGTAGCCTGCGGTAACGTCAACGCCTGCTGCCTTGTAGCTTTCGCTGTAACTTTTCATTTTACTGCCCTTTCTATAAGGAGCGCCGCAGTCCACGGAGCAGCCTTAATTCATTTCTTTATTGTCAAAGTCCGTTATTCGTCGAACTTCATTTCAAACTTGTCCTTGGGTATCTCAGTGGGGACGTCTATGGGGTATTTCCCGGAGAAGCACCCGGTGCAGAATCCGCAGCCGGCATTCTCGGCGATCTTCACAACGCTGTCCGTGCTTAGGAATCCGAGGGAATCCACCCCGATAATCTCGGCGATCTCCTCTACGGAGTGCTTGTTAGCGATGAGGTTCTCCCTGCTGTCGATGTCGGTGCCGAAGAAGCACTCGCTGATGAACGGCGGCGAGGAGATCCGCATATGTATCTCAGTCGCGCCGGCGTGCCGCAGCAGCTTCACGACCTTGGCAGAGGTGGTTCCGCGGACGATACTGTCGTCGATTAGCACTACGCGCTTGCCCTTTACGGTGTCGCTGAGCGCGTTCAGCTTGATCTTCACGGAGTTCTCGCGCATGCCCTGGGTCGGCTGAATGAAAGTCCTGCCGATGTAGCGGTTCTTCACGAAGCCGATACCGTAGGGTATTCCGCTCTGCTGGGCGAATCCGAGGGCGGCGTCAAGTCCGCTGTCCGGACAGCCGATGACTACGTCCGCCTGCACGGGGTGCTCCAGCGCGAGGTAATGCCCGGCACGCAGCCTGGCACGATGCACGCTTGCTCCCTCAATGACAGAATCCGGACGCGCGAAGTAGATGAACTCGAACACGCACATGGAGCTTTTCTGACCGCAGTGGGTCTTAATGCTCTGGATACCGTTGTCGTCGATCACAACGATCTCGCCCGGTTCGATGTCCCGGACGAATTCCGCGCCGATACAATCCAGCGCGCAGCTTTCGGAGGCAACGACATAGCCTGCGTCATCCGGCAGCCTGCCCAGGCACAGCGGACGGAATCCCTGGGGATCCCGTGCCGCGATGAGCTTTTTCGGGGACATTATCGCAAGGGAATACGCCCCTTTTATCTTATACATCGCCTTTTCGACAGCCTCCTGAATGGAGCCTGTTTCCAGGCGTGCCTCGGTAATTGCGTAGGAAATGACCTCGGTGTCGCTGGTGCTGTGGAATATCGCGCCCTTAAGTTCGTACTGCCTGCGCAGGTCGAGGGCATTGATGAGATTTCCGTTGTGTGCAATAGCGAGGGCGCCCTTGACGTGGCGCACGGTCATGGGCTGGCAGTTCGCGGTATTAACGTTGCCCGTGGTGGAGTAACGCACATGCCCGACGGCGATCCTGCCCTGACCGAGCTCCGAAAGAACGCGCTCGTTGAAGACCTCGTTGACCAGACCGAGTCCCTTGTGAGCCTTGAATACGCCGCGGTCGTTTACGACGATACCGCAGCTTTCCTGACCCCTGTGCTGAAGCGCATACAGCCCGAAATACACGGAGTGCGCAACATCGGACGGCGCATTGCGATAAATGCCGAATACGCCGCATTCCTCGTGGATATTACCTGACAAAGTATATCATTCCTTTCCGTTCCAGCAGTAGCTGCAAAGCCCGCTTTCCGGAAGTCCGACAGCCTTTACCGTACCCTCAAGCGACTGGAATTCCAGCGATGTGAGCTTGAGGCGCTTGCATATCTCGGCTCTGAGTTTCTTGCCGCGCTCGGTGTTGGTATCGCTGTATTCGCTGATGTACTTCACGCCATCCTCGCCCTCGAATTCATGGATAATGCGGCGAGCGATGAGGTCCAGCTCGGAGGTGCTGCGCGAGAAGTTGAGGTACTTGCACCCGTACATGATCGGCGGACATGCGGAGCGCATATGCACTTCCTTGGCGCCGTTCGCGTACAGGAACTCTACCGTTTCACGCATCTGCGTTCCTCTGACGATGCTGTCGTCTACGAACAGGAGCTTCTTCCCCTCGATGAGTTCGTGCACGGGGATAAGCTTCATCTTTGCAACCTTGTTTCTCATGGACTGGCTCTGCGGCATGAAGCTGCGCGGCCAGGTGGGGGTATACTTTATGAAAGGACGTGCGAACGGGATACCGCTGCGGTTTGCGTAGCCTATCGCGTGGGGAACGCCGGAATCCGGGACGCCGCAGATGAAATCCACGTCAGGCAGTGTGCCGTTCTGGATATCGTGCTCCGCCATGATCTCGCCGTTGCGGGTACGCATGGTCTCCACGGTGACTCCCTCGTAGACCGAGTTCGGATAGCCGTAGTAGGTCCACAGGAAGGTGCAGATCCTGAGGTTCTTCTGGCAGCCCTCGCTGAGCACTTCCGCGCGCTTGGAGGTGATCTTCACGATCTCTCCGGGGAGCATCTCGCGGTAGATGTCGTAGCCCAGCTTCTGGAATGCGAAGCTCTCAAAGGAAACGCAGTAGCCGTCGTCGCGCCTGCCGATGATTATAGGCAGTCTGCCGTCCTTGTCCCGGGCGGCGATTATTCCGTCCTCGGTGAGGATAAGCAGGGACATGGTGCCCTGGATCTTCTCCTGGGCGTAGCGAATGCCGTCAACGATGTTGTCCTTCTGTGCGATAAGCGCGCCGATGAGCGAGGAGGAGTTGACCTTTCCGCTGCTCATTGTTTCAAAGCTTGCGCTGGATTTGCTGAGAAGTTCGCTGCAAAGTTCCTCATCGTTGTTGATTATGCCGATGTTGCAGACTGCGTAGGTACCCAGTCTGGATTTCAGCAGGATAGGCTGAGGATCCGTGTCGCTTATGCTTCCTATGCAGAGGTTGCCGGACATTCCCTCGACGTCGCTCTCGAACTTTGTGCGGAACGGCGAGTTCTCAATGCTGTGAATGCTTCTCTGGAAGCCCTTCTCAGCGGAATACGCCGTCATGCCGCCGCGCCGGGTGCCGAGGTGGGAATGGTAGTCCGTGCCGAAGAATACGTCGCTGATACAGCTGTGTTCAGTTGCTGCTCCGAAAAATCCGCCCATATAAAGTTATACCGCCTTTTCTCTGTCTGTATTTACCGACATATCCGGGGCAGGGCAGTGCCTGCTCCGGAATGCCGCGTAATATCCCGATCCCTGTGGTTAGTGTGATTACTTGTTCTCGCCGAAGATACGACGCATGATCTCCTGGTAAGCGTCCTCTACGCCGCCCATATCCCTGCGGAAGCGGTCCTTGTCGAGCTTCTCATGGGTAGTGGAATCCCAGAAGCGGCAAGTATCCGGGGAGATCTCGTCTGCGAGAATGATCTGACCGTGGAAGCGGCCGAACTCGATCTTGAAGTCGATGAGGTCGATGTTGAGCTTCTTGAAGTATTCGAGCATGAACTTGTTCACAGCGAAAGCGTACTTGGAGATGGTGTCGATCTCCTCCTGGGTAGCCAGACCCAGACCGAGTGCATAGTAGCTGTTGATGAACGGGTCGCCGAGATCGTCGTTCTTGTAGCTGAACTCCAGCGTCGGAGTCTTAAGGGGAGTACCCTCGGCGATACCGAGCTTCTTGGAGAAGCTGCCTGCTGCGACGTTTCTTACGATGACCTCCAGCGGAACGATCTCAACCTTCTTGACAACGGTCTCGCGGTCGTTGATCTCCTCGATGAGGTGGGTGGGAATGCCCTCCTTCTCAAGCAGACCGAACATGTAGTTTGTCATCTTGTTGTTGATAACGCCCTTGCCGTGGATCTGACCCTTCTTCAGGCCGTTGAAAGCGGTCGCGTCGTCCTTGTAGGATACTATAACGTAGTCGGGGTTCTCCGCACATGCGAAAACCTTCTTTGCCTTTCCTTCGTACAGCTGTTCTGCCTTTGTGTAGCTCATAGTCTTATCTCCTTATTATAATTGTATATGTTTCCTGCGGTGGCAGGTTTGTGACTTGATCAGATTTCCTTTGCCATTTCCTGCATCTTGGCGTCAGCGGCGAGGTTCTTCTCGTTCTGCTTCTTCTTGAATGCCAGGAGCTTGTCCGCCAGATCAGCGTCGCTTACTGCGAGGATCTCAGCCGCGAGGTAGCCTGCGTTGGCAGCCGCGTCGATACCTACTGTGGCAACGGGGACTCCCGGGGGCATCATAACGGAGCTGAGCAGCGCGTCAACGCCCTCCAGCGCCTTAGCCTTTACGGGGATCGCGATGACCGGCAGGGTGGTGTTTCCTGCGATGGCGCCTGCGAGGTGAGCCGCCATTCCGGCTGCGGCGATGATTACGCCGAACCCGTTATCCCGGGCGTTCCGGGCGAAGTCAGCGACCTCCCTGGGGGAGCGGTGTGCGGAGAGCACCCTCATCTCGAAGGGAATGCCGAACTCCTTCAGCGCCTCGGCCGCCTTGCGGACTACCGGGAAATCGCTGTCGCTGCCCATTACTATGCCAACTTTTCTCTGTTCTGACATGTATTTTCCTCCTGAAATAAAAATTAGCTGTATGCGGAATACAGCTAAAAAGTTACACTTGTGTTATGGTTGCACTTATTCTGTAAAAAGAAGCCGCATTTGTTCTATGATAGCTGTGACAGAAGATTACACCCATCATCAAATCTCCCTTTTACTTTATTTCCGCGCTTTAGAGCAGCGCAGAAGAATATAATTATATTTTACTATATAATTGCCGGAATTTCAAGTCCTTTTTTAAAATTTCCATAAAATTTATCAAAATCTTCTGGAAATCGCTCATAATTCCGGCACAATTATATGAATCGCCCGGATTCAGCGCAGCCGCAGGCGCTCAGAGCAGGGCGGCGTCGTTGATCTTCAGCCTGAAACGAATGCCGAGGAATTCAGCCGCGCGGCGGCAGAGCTTCATTCTGTCGAGGAATATCTCAAAATATTCCATAATGGAGGAGATCTTCGGGTCGATGGTGAGGTCGAGAATGATGTCCTTCTTGTCGTCGGAGAAGTACAGGGAGGATTTCTCCACGGCGTAGTTCACGCGGTCGTGAATATCCCTGGCGAGGTTCTCGGAGGTTGGCACGAACACTCCGTCCGCGGAGCGCACTCTCGACCGCCGCACGTCGGATTTGTCCGCGATTATCAGCGCCGCGGCAATGGGAGTCACTGGCGCGGCGGTACCCTCGTCGTGATTGCCTATAGCGGAAACGATCAGCGAGATCTCGTCCGCAGGCATTCCGAGGTTGTCAAGCAGACGGAATGCCATTACGGCGCCGCTCTGGGCGTGGTCGATACGGTTGATCACATTGCCGATGTCGTGCATGTAAGCGGCGATCTCCGCCAGCTCACAGGTCCGCTGCTCGTAGCCCAGGGTGGTCAGTATCATGAACGCGGAGGCAGCCGCACGTTCAACGTGCGCGTTGGAGTGCTCCGTGTAGCCTATCGTGTTCAGCGCGGCGTCCGCGTAGTTGATGTAGGTCTGAATATCCTTGTTCCGGCGGATATAGTCGTAGGTCAGGTTGCTCATGGCTCAGACTCTCGTGAGGCGGAACATTGCAGCTCCGTGGGGCTTTACAGCTGCGCTGATAGTTCCGGAAACCTCGCTTACAGCTCCGGTCCAGACCTCCTTAGCGGAGAGCCTGCATGCCACGGGGAGTTCCGCCGTGATCTCGCACTCGGATTCGCCGCAGTTGAAGAGGGCAGCGTAGAATGTCTTTCCGTCCTCATGGGTAGCAAACCAGGCGATCTGTTCGTTCCCATCGATAGTCTGGCGGAACAGTGGGTGGGCGGAGTGGGTATTGTCCAGGCAGTCGATGATGTCGCGGTTGGTGAGCAGGCTCATGGTGAAATCGTCAAACTTGGTCATTTCGCCGCCGATCATGAGGGGAGAGCGCATAATGCACCACAGGCTCATCATGGTAATCTGTTCGTCGTGAGTGAACTTTGTCCAGCCATCGGGGCCGTAATCCTGGAGGATCGCACCGATGGGGAGCATGTCGGCGTCCGGGAAGTGACCGGCTCCGGCGTGAATGCACCAGGTTTCTGCGCGGCTGAACATATCGTGGAGCTGTGCCCAGTTATCCCAGAAGTCGTCGGTGATACGCCACATGTTGCTAACCTGCTTGTAAAGCTCCGCCTTTCCGGGAAGCGCGGCGCCGGGGGAGAGGCTGAGCACCATGTCCCTGCCGCAGGAGTGGAGGGATTCGCTGAGCATTACCAGCTCGCTTTCCTCGTGAGGGAGTTCACGGCAGATATCGTCCACCTTGATGAAATCCACGCCCCATTCCCTGTAGAGCTCGAACAGGCTGTCGTAGTATTCCCGGGCGCCCTCCTTCTTGGGGTCCACGCCGTACATGTCAGTATTCCACTGGCATATGCTGGCAGTCTTGGCGATCTCACGGGCGGTTCTGGAAGTCCCCTTGATCGCGGTATTGCGGTGAACCGCCTGGCGAGGGATTCCGCGCATGATATGAATGCCGAACTTCAGTCCCAGTGAATGAACGTATTCCGCCAGCGGTGCGAATCCCTTTCCACCCTCGGAGGACGGGAAGCGCTCAACCGCGGGGATCAGCCTTGAATATTCGTCCATGCAAAGCTCTGTGAACTGCTGATATTCGTGGTTCTTTGCGATGGGATTGCTCCACTGAATGTCAACGACGATGTACTCCCAGCCGTACTGCCTGAGGTGCTTCGCCATGAATTCCGCATTAGCGCGCACTGTATCCTCGTTAACTGCCGCGCCGTAGCAGTCCCAGCTGTTCCAGCCCATGGGGGGTGTTTTTACGAATTCGTTCATGAGATAGTTCTCCTTGTAATTATCTTTTCTCTCTGATTATAGCATACGTCCCGGTATTTTTCAAGCGGTTTTCGCTGAAAATAAAAAAATCCCGGCTGCGCTGTGCAGTCGGGATTTCCTGGCGGAGACGGCGAGATTCGAACTCGCGGGGGCGGAAGCCCTAACTGATTTCGAGTCAGCCCCGTTATGACCACTTCGATACGTCTCCGAATGAATAACACTAATATTTTACACTATTTTCGCGGATTTGTCAAGTGGTCGTGGCGGAATTCCCGAAAAATATTTACTCGCAGCCCTATGCCCGTGAGGAATTACCCGTTCAGTGAAAGAGTTGCAAAACGAGCACGGAAGTGGTATAATATACGCAGATCAGAAGCGGCAGTCCGCTGAAAGTAAAGGAGATCACAGTATGAAGGAAATCAGATGGGCGGTGCTCGGCACCGGCGTTATAGCCAACGAAATGGCAGTGGATTTGAAGAAGAACGGCAGGAATATTTCCGCAGTAGGAAACAGAACGCATTCCAAGGCGGTCGCTTTTGCGGAGAAATACGGAATACAGAAAGTGTACGATGATTTCAACGACATGTTCACGGACCCCGATATTGACGTTATCTACATCACGACTCCCCACAATACGCACATTGAGTTCATGAGGAAGGCTATTGAGAATGGCAAACATATTCTGGTCGAGAAGTCCATTACGCTGAACAGCGCCGAGCTGGAGGAAGCCCTCTCGCTTGCGAAGGAAAAGGGCGTTGTAGTCGGTGAGGCTATGACTATCTACCACATGCCCATCTACAAGCGTATCCGGGAAATACTGGACTCCGGGAAGCTTGGGAAGGTTAACCTGATAACGATGAACTTCGGCAGCTTCAAGGATTATGACATGAGTAACCGGTTCTTCAACCGCGACCTCGCCGGCGGAGCCATGCTGGATATCGGAGTATACGCGCTCTCCTTCATCAGATTCTTCATGAGCAGCAAGCCGGATAAGCTCCTTTCCCAGGTTAAGAACGCTCCCACAGGAGTTGACGAGCAGGCAGGGCTCCTGCTGATGAACGACGACGGGCAGATGGCGACGGTAATGCTCTCGCTCCACTCAAAGCAGCCGAAAAGGGGAATGGTATCCTGCGAGAGGGGCTACATCGAGATAATGGAATACCCCAGAGCATGGGAGGCTTCCATAACCTACACGGATTCCGGGGAAACCGAGATCGTGAGGGCAGGGGAGAATGCTGACGCCCTCGCTTACGAACTCCAGGATATGGAGCGCGCGATCGGCGGCGACCCCGGCTGCATGCACCTGGACTACACCCGGGACGTCATGGACATGATGACGGAATTTAGAAGATCCTGGGGATTCACCTACCCCGAGGAGGAACGGTAACGCATAACAAAATCCCCTCCGGAAGCGGCGCCTTCGAAGGGGATACTTATTCACTTACGCGGCTATTATGCGTCTGGAGCCATCAGGCGTACCATTACAGCCTTCTGTGCGTGGAGTCTGTTCTCAGCCTCGTCGAAGATCTCGTTAGCATGCTGCTCGAATACCTTCGCGGTGATCTCTTCCTCGCGGTGTGCAGGCAGGCAGTGCAGTACCATTGCGTCGGACTTCGCAGAAGCCATTACGGCGTCGTTGATCTGGTAGCCCTTGAAGATCTGCTTGCGCTTCTCGGCTTCGCTCTCCTGACCCATGGAAGCCCATACATCGGTGTAGAGCACATCAGCATCAGCCGCAGCCTGTACGGGATCGTTCACGATCTGGAACTTCCCGGGGTACTGCTTTGCGAAGTCGATGATCGTCTGATCGGGGTAGTAGCCCTCGGGGCAGCCCAGGGATACGCTCATGCCGACCTTGAGTGCGCCGACGGTGAGGGAGTTCGCCATGTTGTTGCCGTCGCCGATGTAGCAGAACCTGAGTCCGTCCAGCTTGTTCTTGTATTCGCGGACAGTCTGGAGGTCAGCGAGCACCTGGCAGGGGTGGCAGTAATCTGTCAGACCGTTGATTATCGGAATGGAGCCGTATTCAGCGAGATCCTCGACTTCCTTCTGCTCGAAGGTGCGGATCATGATTCCGCTGAGGTAGCGTGAGAGAACGCGCGCGGTATCCTGGACAGGCTCGCCGCGGCCTATCTGGAGGTCACGGGAGGAGAGGAACAGCGCCTGACCGCCAAGCTGGTACATACCGGTTTCAAAAGAAACGCGGGTTCTTGTGGAGGACTTCTGGAATATCATACCCAGAGTCTGACCCTTGAGCAGGGGATGGGGAATGCCGTGCTTCTGCTCATACTTGAGCTGGTCAGCGAGGTTAAGAATGTCGATGATCTCTTCGGTGCTGAGATCCAGCAGCTTTAATAAATGCTTCATAACTATGTCCTTTCGTCGGTTTATTTACAATCAGGAATTGAGGATACCAAGCAGGATATCAAGCCCCTTGTCGATCTCCTCGTAGGTGATGGTGAGCGGAGGGAGCAGACGAACCTTTGTCTTTGCGGTGAGCAGGAGAAGTCCCTGATCGAGAGCCGCCTTGACAACATCGCCTGCCTTCTTGTTCTTCAGCTCAATACCGATCATCATGCCGATTCCGGAAACGGAAGCGACCTCCGGGGAAGTCAGCAGCTTCTTGCGGAAGTAGTCGCCTTTCTTTGCGACCTCGTCCAGGAATCCGGGCTTGTTGACGGTGTTGAGCACCGCCAGTCCGCCGGCACAGGAAATAGGATTTCCGCCGAAGGTGGAGCCGTGGGTTCCGGGCGTGAGCACCTTAGCGCACTTCTCTCCGGAAAGGCACACGCCGATCGGAACGCCGCCTGCAAGTCCCTTTGCGAGAGTCGTGAGGTCAGCCTTCTTGCCGAAATTGTCCCCGGCAAGGAACTTACCGGTCCTGCCGACGCCGGTCTGTACTTCGTCCGCGATGGTGAGGACGTCCTTCTCAGCGCAAAGTCTGAAAATCTCGTCCACGAAATCCTGCTGGAGAGCCATAACGCCGCCCTCGCCCTGGACGTATTCGAACATCACGGCGCAGACCGTGTCGTCCAGCTTTGCGCGCAGATCCTCGATGTTGTTCGCTTCAACGTTGATGAATCCCTCCACGAACGGGAAGAAGTAGTTGTGGAACACGTCCTGACCTGTAGCGGACAGCGTGCAGAGGGTTCTGCCGTGGAAGCTGTTCACCAGCGTGATTATGTTGTGGCGACCCTTGCCGTACTTATCGAAGCTGTACTTGCGCGCGATCTTGATGGCGCACTCGTTGGCTTCCGCGCCGGAATTGCCGAAAAACATGTCGGTGTAGCCTGCGGTTTCGCAGAGAGCCTTTGCGAAATCCGCCTGCACCTTTGTGTAGTAGTAGTTGGAGGTGTGCTGAATCCTGTGCGCCTGGTCGCAGACCGCCTTCACCCAGTCCTCGTTGCAGTATCCGAGGGAGTTCGTGCCGATTCCGCTGCCGAAATCTATGTATTCCTTGCCGTTCTCATCGACCGCCTGGCGCCCCTCGCCCTTGTCGAGTACCAGGTCGTATCTGCCGTAGGAGGGCATTACATACTTGTTGAACTGTTCAATTGTGCTCATTTCATTCACCTCTTACGGAATAATCATCGTACCTGCGCCTATGTCGGTGAGCAGCTCGATGAGGATAGAATGCGGAATACGCCCATCAATGATGTTGGTTTTCTTTACTCCGCGGCGGACTGCCTCGACGCAGCAGTCGATCTTCGGAATCATGCCGCCGGAGATTATTCCCTGGTTCTTGAGGTAGGGCACTTCGCTGACGCCAACAACGCGGATAAGTGTATTATCATCGTCCTTGTCCTCGAGCAGACCCTTGATATCCGTCAGCAGAATGAGATTAGCGGCGCCCATCTCAGCCGCAATTCTTGCAGCCGCAGTGTCCGCGTTGATGTTGTAAACCTCTCCGTTCTCTCCGGCCGCAACGGTGGAAACTACCGGGATATAGCCGTTGCTGAGGGCGGTGTTGATAACGTCCGGGTGTATCTCCGTGATTTCTCCGACGTAGCCGAGGTCGGGATTCAGCTGCTTTGCCTTGATGAGGTTTCCGTCAAGACCGCAGAGTCCCATTGCCTTGCCGCCGGCACGCTCCAGCAGCTGCACAAGGTCCTTGTTGACTTTGCCGGCAAGCACCATCTGAACAATGTCGATGGTCTCCTCGTCGGTGTAGCGCAGACCGTTGACGAACTCGCTCGCCTTATTGATTTTCTTGAGCATGGCGTTGATCTCGGGACCGCCGCCGTGCACCAGAACCACCTTGATCCCCACCAGGGACAGCAGCACGATGTCCTGCATTACTGCCTGCTTGAGGGTTTCGTTGGTCATGGCGTTGCCGCCGTATTTTACGACGACCACCTTGTCGTTGTATTCCTGTAAATAGGGGAGCGCTTCAACCAGAGCGTTCGCCCGTATGTCGTAGTCTATCTGCATTTCCTCTGCTCCTTTTTATGTGCGGTATTCCGCGTTTATCTTTACATATTCAAACGTAAGGTCGCAGCCCCACGCGATAGCTTCGCCCTCGCCGCAGTGCAGGTCGATGAGTATCTTGATCTCTTCCTCAGAGAGTATCTCCTTTGCAGCTTCCTCAGAGAAGCTGATCCCGGCGCCGTCGGTGCAAACCGTGATCTTGCCCTTTTCGCTGGCAAGCTCCACGGAAACCTTGGAGATGTCGAAATCCGCCTTGGAGTAACCGATCGCGCAGAGGATCCTGCCCCAGTTAGCGTCCGCCGCGAACATAGCCGCTTTCACCAGGCTGGAGGAAATTACGGACTTCGCCACGATCTTCGCGGTGTTCTCGTCCGGAGCGCCCTTAACTATGCACTCCAGGAGCTTTGTTGCGCCCTCGCCGTCCCGGGCGGTTTCGCGTGCGAGGTTCATCATAACGGCATACAGCGCGTTCTCAAACTTCTCGTAGTTCTTGTCCTCGGCGGTGATCTCGGGGTTCTTTGCCAGACCGCTGCTCATGAGTATCAGCGTGTCGTTGGTGGATGTGTCGCCGTCAACGCTTACCATGCTGTAGGTCAGCTGGTTCACCTTGCGCAGCGCCTTCTCCAGGAGCTCATGGCAGATAGCGACATCGGTGGTGATGAATCCGAGCATTGTAGCCATGTTCGGAGCGATCATTCCGCTGCCCTTGGAGATTCCGCCGACGTGGCACTTCCTGCCCTCGATCTCGAACTCCACTGCAAGCTCCTTCTTGCGAGTATCTGTGGTCATGATGGCTTCGCATGCGTCGCCGCTCTTCTTGGAGGAAAGCTCCTTTGCGAGGGTGGGAATGCGAGCCTTTATCGGCTTGATTGAAAGCGGCTGACCGATAACGCCGGTGGAGCCCACCAGTACGTCGTTTGCGTCTATGTCCAGGGCTTCCGCAGTCAGTTCGCACATCTGCTCGGCGATCTCGATTCCGTTTTCGTTGCAGGTGTTCGCATTGCCGGAGTTCACGATAACTGCCTGCGCGTAGCCGTCAGCCAGGTGCTTCTGGCACACATATATGGGCGCGCCCTTTACCTTGTTGGTGGTGTACAGTGCAGACGCCTTGCAGCGCTCAGCGCAGCAGATCATCGCGAGGTCGCGCTTGGTGGTGTTGCCTGCCTTGATTCCGGCGATAACGCCGGCGGCGGTGAAGCCTTCGGCAGCGCAAACGCCGCCGTCTACGAATTCGTATCCTTCAAATTTAACCATTTCTATTCACCTCAGAGAAGCCCGGTGGTTTCGTCAATGCCCATCATGATGTTGAGGCACTGTACTGCCGCGCCGCTTGCTCCCTTTCCTAAGTTGTCGAGTCTTGAGCAGAGGATAAGTCTGTCATCGTTTCCGTTCACGAACAGCTGCATCATGTTGGTGCCGCTGAGGTCGTTGGCGCTGATGAATCCGTCCTGGGGGTCGCCCTCTGGCATTACCTTGACGAAGTTTGCGCCTGCGTAGTACTCATCGAGCGCCTTGCGGATATCCTCCGCGGTGTACTTCTTTGTAAGCAGCCTTGTGTGCAGCGGCAGAGAAACGACCATGCCGCTGAAATAGTCGCATACCAGCGGATTGAACGCCGGCGCGTAATCCAGACCGCATATCTTCTGCATTTCCGGGAGGTGCTTGTGCTGCTGGGTCAGCGCATACTGACGGGGGCTGTCGAATCCGGCGGGGCGGTCGTCGCTCTCATAGACCGCGATAGCCTTCTTGCCGGCGCCGCTGTATCCGGAAACCGCGTGAACGCTGACGGGGTAGTCCTTCGGGAGGATACCCAGTTTAACCAGCGGATACACCATGGAAACGAATCCGCTTGCGTAGCAGCCGGGGACTGCGGTCCTTGCGGAGTGCGCGATCTTTTCGCGGAAATCCGCGCCCAGCTCCGGGAATCCGTACGCCCAGTCGGGATTTGTTCTGTGTGCGGTGGAAGCGTCTATGATGCGGGTGCTGCTTCCCTCGGCGAGGGCGGCTGCTTCCTTTGCGGCGGCGTCCGGCAGGCAGAGGAAAGTGAAATCCGCGCTGTGAATGAGCTTTCTGCGCTCCTCGGGATCCTTGCGCTTGTCCTCGTCAATGCGGAGTAATTCGATGTCGCTGCGGTTTTTGAAGCGCTCCAGGATCTTTAATCCTGTGGTGCCCTCCTGACCGTCGATGTAAACCTTAACCATTGCAGAGTTCCTCCAGTCTTTTTCTGGTGAGTGCGATCTGTGTCTTAACGCTCTCGGGAGCAGGTCCGCCGAAGGACTTGCGCTCCTTTACGCAGGTGTCAAGGCTGATCGCATCGTAAACGTCCTCGGTGAACAGCTCGCTCTGCTTCTGGTAGTCTGCGAGAGGAAGCTCCTCAAGGGTGGTGCCGAGTTCAATGCAGTGCGCCACAAGTCCGCCGGTGATCTTGTACGCGGTGCGGAAGGGCATGCCCTTCTTAACAAGGTAGTCCGCGCAGTCGGTCGCATTGATGAATCCCTTTGCGGCGGCGCGGCGCATGTTGTCCTTGTAGAGGGTCATGGTTTCCAGCATGGGAATGAAAGTCGTAAGGCAGAGCTTGAGATTGTCCACTGCGTCGAAAATGGCTTCCTTGTCCTCCTGCATGTCCTTGTTGTAGGCGAGGGGAAGTCCCTTCATCATTGCGAGAATGGTCATATTGTCGCCGATCACTCTGGCAGTCTTTCCGCGGATAAGCTCGGTGACGTCGGGATTCTTCTTCTGCGGCATGATACTTGAGCCGGTGGAGAAGCGGTCGGAAAGCTCGATGAACTTGAACTCCCAGCTGCACCACATGATTATCTCCTCGGAGAAGCGTGAGAGGTGCATCATGCAGATGGAGATCGCGCTCGCCAGTTCAATGCAGAAGTCGCGGTCGGAAACGCCGTCCAGCGAGTTCACCATCGGCGCGGACATTCCGAGAAGCTCCGCGGTGCGGTCGCGGTTTATGTGATAGGTAGTTCCGGCAAGTGCGCAGCTGCCGAGGGGGGACACGTTCATGCGGCGCAGGGTGTCGTCGAATCGCTCAATATCGCGCAGGAGCATCTGCGCATACGCCATCATGTGGTGCCCGAAAGTGATGGGCTGAGCGCGCTGGAGGTGGGTGTATCCCGGCATGATTGTTTCGGTGTTCTCGTCAGCGATATTGCAGAGCACCCTAACCAGGGAAACCACCAGCTCCCGGAGTTCTCCGATCGCGTCGCGCAGGTAAAGTCTGATATCCAGCGCCACCTGGTCGTTTCTCGAACGGGAAGTGTGCAGGCGCTTTCCGACGTCGCCGAGCCGCTTGGTGAGTTCCGCCTCAATGAACATGTGGATATCCTCGGCGGTCATGTCGAACTGCAATTTGCCGCTTTCGATATCCGCCAGGATCTCCTTCAGTCCGCCGATGAGCTCCAGGCTGTCGCTCATGCTGATTATGCCCTGTTCGCCGAGCATTGTCGCGTGGGCGATACTGCCCTGGATATCCTGCTTATACATTCTTCCGTCGAACGCGATCGAGGAATTGAATGCGTTCACTCTGCTGTCAACGCCCTGGGAGGAACGTCCTGCCCACATCATTTCTGCCATAAAACTACCTCTTTTTTCCTGTCTTTATCCTTCTGTAATAAAAGATTTAAGAGCGGAAAGGTGAGCTTTCCGCCCTTAATCTTACTCGGGAGGTAAGCGCTTCAGAGCGCCTGCCCGTAATTACTTCTTGTTTCTCTCAGCGTCCAGGAGAGCCTTAACGTGGATAGGCAGACCGAACAGGTTGATGAAGCCGTTAGCGTCCTTCTGGTCGTAAACGTCGTCCTCGTCGAAGGAAGCGAAGTCCTTGCTGTAGAGGGTATACGGAGATGTTACGCCGGCATTGATGATGTTGCCCTTGTAGAGCTTCAGCTTAACGTCGCCGGTGCAGGTCTCCTGGGTCTTGTCAACGAATGCGTCCATAGCTTCGCGCAGGGGAGTGTACCACTGACCGTTGTATACGATGTCAGCGTACTTCTGAGCCAGACCAGCCTTGTAGTGCTGGGTCTCCTTGTCCAGGCAGATGGTTTCGAGCACTTCGTGAGCGTGGTAGAGGATTGTTCCGCCAGGAGTCTCGTAAACGCCTCTGGACTTCATGCCGACCAGACGGTTCTCAACTACGTCGTACAGACCTATACCGTTCTCGCCGCCGAGCTTGTTCAGAGCCTTGATGAGCTTTACACCGTCCATCTTCTCGCCGTTGAGCGCGGTAGGAATACCCTTCTCAAAGTGGATAGTAACGTATGTAGGCTTGTCGGGAGCCTGCTCGGGGGATACGCCCAGCTCCAGGAATCCGGGCTTGTTGTACTGCGGCTCGTTAGCCGGATCCTCAAGATCCAGACCCTCGTGGGAGAGGTGCCACAGGTTCATATCCTTGGAGTAGTTGGTTTCACGGGTGATCTTGATCGGAACGTTGTGAGCCTCAGCGTATTCGATCTCCTGCTCACGGGACTTGATGTTCCAGATTCTCCAGGGAGCGATGATCTGCATTTCAGGAGCCAGAGCCTTGATTGTCAGCTCAAAACGTACCTGGTCGTTGCCCTTGCCGGTGCAGCCGTGGCAGATAGCGTCAGCGCCTTCCTTGCGTGCGATCTCAACGATACGCTTTGCAATAGGAGGACGTGCGAAGGAAGTACCGAGCAGATAGCCCTCGTACTTTGCGCCTGCCTTCAGGGTCGGGAAGATGAAGTCGTTGACGAACTCGTCCTGGATATCCTCAATGTAGAGCTTGGAAGCGCCTGTCTTCTTTGCTCTCTCCTCCAGGCCGACGATCTCGGAATCCTGACCAACGTTACCTGCAACGCAGATAACCTCGCAGCCGGGATAATTCTCGTGCAGCCACGGAATGATAATGGAGGTGTCAAGTCCTCCGGAGTATGCCAGAACGATCTTTTTGATTTCCTTAGCCATGATTTTTTTCTCCTTTTCATGGGTGATTTATTTTTTACAATCTTTATTATACTCTTTTTCTGCCTTTTGTCAAGGGGTAAAATACCATTGCGTGAATAATATGCATATATTTTTGCCATTTTTGAATATTTACGCGCTCGTTGGACTAAGCAAATGCGATAGCAGCGCGGTTGCAATGCTTGAAACATGATTATATGCAATGAATAATATGCGCATAGATGGATATTTAAAAATTTTCCTGCGCCCCTTGACAAAATCTTTGTTCATGCTTATAATATAGATATGAACGTATTCGGCAGGACATTGCCTAAAAGTGGAGGTTTTCACCATGAAGATGAACGAAAAGATCGAGATAGTCCTCAGCAGAAAGCGTATACGCAAGACGGATTTCGCCCACAGTATAGGAGTGACCTACCGTGCGTTTGCGAACTACCTGAACGGATCGCGGACTCCCAGGGCATCCACATTGAAGAAGATCGCGGACGAACTACAGCTCACGCCGGATTTTCTGAAGGACGATTCCCAGGAGCTGGAGCTCACCATTGAGGAGCGCTTTTTAAGAAAGGTATCCGCCAGCGACAGCGAAAAAATGCAGGCGGCACAGTTCCTGGCGCAGTCCCGTGGGTTGTTCGCAGGCAACTCCCTCAACGAGGAGGACAAGGAGGCCCTCTTCCGCTGCCTGTGGGATATCTACGAGGATTCCAGGAGAAAGACCGGCGACTGATGAACATTATCAGACAGACCGCCGCCCGGGTCCGCCGGGAATGCGGCGGCAGGGACATATTCGCGACCGCTGAGAATTCCGGGGCGAACGTGTGGTTCCGGGAACTTGGGTCGCTCAAGGGATTCTACATCTGCGAGAACGGCAGCCGCTACATCATTATAAATAATGCTCTGGACGATATCGTCGCCCGGACCGTATGCGCCCACGAACTCGGGCACGACATGCTGCACCGTGAACTTTCCGCCGGAGGAATCCGGGAGAACACGCTGTTCCTGGCGAACAACAAGACGGAGCGTGAAGCGAACCTTTTCGCGGCGGAAATACTCATCACCGACCGGGAGGCGCTTTCCGTGCTGGAATACGCCGTGGATATCGGGCAGGTTGCATACGAGCTGGGCGTAATGCCTGAAATCGTGGAATACAAGCTGGAACTGCTGAACGCAGCCGGGCACAGCTTCAATGTAAGCGGCGCCGCCAGCGATTTTCTGAAGTAAAGGAATGATACAGATGGACATACTTGATACACTGAAACAGCTCACCTCCGTGACCGGAGTTTCGGGGGCGGAGTGCGGCGCGGCGGAATCCGCGCTGGGTCTGCTGAAGAAATACGCGCCGGACGCTTCAATCGACGCCAGCGGCAATGTTACCGGGCTGATACGCTCCGGGGTTCCCGGGGCAAAGACCCTCATGCTGGATGCGCACATCGACCAGATAGGGCTGATCGTCACCTATATAGATAAGAACGGATTCCTCAAAGTGGGAAGCTGCGGCGGTCCAGACCTTAAAATCATGCTGGCGCAGAGCGTGACAGTCCACGGCTCGCAGGAGCTGCGCGGAGTTATCTCCACGCTGCCGCCGCATGTTTCACCGGACCACAGCAAGGTCCCGGAGGCAGCGGAGCTTTCCGTGGATATCGGCATGACAAAGGAACAGGCTGAAAAGTACGTTGCCCCAGGCGACCGCATTACGGTGGATTCCGCGTTCCGAACACTTTCCGGTGACGCAGTTTCCGCGCCCTCCGTGGACGACCGCAGCGGCGTGTGCGCAATACTCGCGGCGCTGGACATGATGGACTTCAGCAAGCTGAAATACGACCTTGCTGTGTGCTTCTCCGCTCAGGAGGAAACCGGCGAGCGCGGCGTAAAGCCTGCCGCATTCCGTATCCAGCCGGACGAGGCAATCGCCGTGGACGTGTCCTTCGGGAGGACTCCGGACAGCCTGCCGCACGAAACCGCAGAGATGGGCAGCGGCGTGATGATAGGCGTATCCGCGGCGCTCGACCGGGGAATGTCCGCATCGCTGAGATCCACTGCGGAGCGTTCCGGGATCCCCTTCACCATGGAGGTAATGCCGTCCTCCACCGGGACTAACGCCGACAGTATCGCCGTCAGCGGCAGGGGAGTGAAATGCTGCACGCTTTCCATTCCTATAAGGTACATGCACACGCCCATCGAAACCGTGAAACTGTGCGATATCGAGAATACGGCGAAGCTTATCGCAGCGTACGCAGGGGGTGAGTTCAATGGCTGATTTTACTGAAAGACTGCTGGAAATATGCGCCCTGGACGGAACCTCCGGGGACGAGGGCGCGGTGCGTGACTATATCATGGCGCACATCACCGCCGACGAGGTGACGGTGGATAATCTCGAGAACCTGCTGGTGTTTAAAAAGGGCAGAAAGACCCCGAAAAACCGCATAATGTTCGCGGCGCACATGGACGAAGTAGGCTTTATGGTGACGGATATCACTGATGAGGGATTCCTGCGGTTCGGCGCTGTAGGCGGAATCGACCCGAGAGTGGTTCTCGGCAGGGGACTGCGCTTCCATAACGGAGTTAAGGGTGTGGCAGGTACCAAGGCGGTGCATCAGCAGTCCGCAGAGGAGCGCAAGAAAGCGCCGGAGTTCTCCGACATGCTGATAGACATCGGAGCTTCCACCCGGGAAGAGGCTGAGAAGCTCGTCAGCCGTGGGGACTGCGCGGTGTTTGACAGCGACGCGTTCCGCTTCGGCGACGGATTCGTGAAGAGCAAGGCGATAGACGACCGCGCCGGCTGCCTTATCATGATGGATATGATCAACGGCGACCCGGAATACGACGCGTGGTACGCGTTCACGGTGCAGGAGGAGATAGGCACCCGCGGTGCGAAGGCGGCGTCGTTCACGATAGCCCCGGACATCGCGGTAGTCCTGGAAACCACCACCGCCTGCGACATCGCCGGGACCTCCGGGGAGAAGCGCGTGTGCGAGCTGGGAGAGGGCTGCGTTGTGTCCTTCATGGACCGCGCGACGATATACGACCGTGGGCTGTATCAGCTTGCGAGAAGCACGGCGGACGAACTCGGAATCCCGAACCAGACCAAGACGCTCATCGCCGGCGGCAACGACAGCGGCGCGATACATGTCAGCCGCGGCGGAGTGCGCACCTGTGCCCTGTCAGTACCGACCAGGTACCTGCATTCCCCGGCGTGCGTTGCGAAGGAGAGCGACATCGAAGCCACCGCGAAGCTGGCAGAAGCGGCGCTCGCCACGTTCGCAGAGCTGTGACGGAGCGTATTTATTTTGCGGAGCAGATTTCTGGGCTTCCGGCGCAGGGAATCGAGCCGAATAAGATACGGGCGCTGTTCCTTGCCTACGGCGGCGAGTACGATTTCTGCCGGTTCTTCCGACAGGGGAGTACGTTCCTGGCGGCGCTGGACGGCTCCTTCGTAATTGCGGAGCAGCCCGGCGCGGATATCGAGGAACTGGCGCAGTTCCTGGCGCTGCACGGGTTCATGGACATCTTCTGTTCGGAGGATATGGGACAGGCGCTGATTCCGCTGCTGTCCGCGGATTTCACCCCGGTCAACCTGATGGAATACGTCGGCGGAAAGGGTGGAGCGCTCCCTGGGGACTGCTCCCCGTCTGACGCCTGGCGCATTATCGGCAGCCGATTTGAAATCTATTTCGAGCCGTGGTATCTGGATATGTCCCACCGGGTGCGGCACGGTATCTCACGGTGTATTTCCAACGGGAGGGCGGCGCTGGTGATACAGCATGAGCTCAACGGGGAAGCGCTGATATCCCAGGTAAGCGTGCTGGCTGAATACGAACGGCAGGGGATCGCCGGAGCGCTCCTGCGGCAGGTCAGCGCGGCGATTCCGGGGAAGGTGCAGGTAGTCTGCGAGGATTCCCTGTGCGCATTCTACGAGCGATGCGGATTCCGCCGCGTTTCCAAAAAGTATGTCGCAGTGGCGCGGTAGTTTCGGCATATTGCATATAGAAATACCTCCGTATTTGTGTTATAATTACAAACGTATAATACAAAACGGAGGATTTTTATGAGCACAGCAAGCGACTTCACTGAGGGGCGGATATTCCCCAAACTGATAAAGTTCATGCTGCCGATTCTTGGCGCGCTGGTACTCCAGGCGATGTACGGCGCGGTGGATATCCTGGTGGTCGGGCAGTTCGGCACCAGCGAGGGTATCTCGGCGGTTTCCACCGGAAGCAACCTGGTCAACATGGTGACATTCACCGCCGCCGGATTCACCATGGGTGTGACGATTCTCATGGGGCGGTACATCGGCGAAAAGCGCCAGGACAGGCTCGGCAGGGTCATCGGCGGAGCGATATGCTTCTTCCTGGTGCTGAGCCTTGTCATTACTGCGGTTATGCTGATTTTCGCGCGGCAGCTGGCGCAGCTGATGCAGGCGCCGGCGGAAGCGCTGGATTCCACGGTCACATATGTGATGATATGCGGCGGCGGAATACTGTTCATCATGGCGTATAACTTCATCAGCAGTATTTTCCGCGGACTGGGTAACTCCAAACTGCCGCTGATATTCGTTGGAATCGCGTGCGCCGTGAATGTTGTCGGCGACCTGCTTTTCGTGGCGGTATTCAGAATGAACGTCGCCGGAGCCGCTCTCGCCACAGTCATGGCGCAGGCGGTCAGCGTGGTGCTTTCCATTCTGATAATCCGGAAGCAGAAGCTGCCCTTCACGCTGAAAAGGGAGGATATCCGCTTCAACGAGGAGGTTCCCAGAATAATTAAAGTGGGCGCTCCAATCGCCGTCCAGGAGCTCCTGACGCAGCTTTCTTTCCTTGCGTTGTGCGCGTTCATCAATAAGCTGGGTATCGCGCAGTCCTCGGGATACGGCGTTGCCAACAAGCTGGTGGCGTTCATCATGCTGGTGCCGTCCTCGCTCATGCAGTCGCTGGCGAGCTTCGTTGCGCAGAATTTCGGCGCAGGGAAGGAAAAGCGAGCCCGTCAGACCATGCTCTGCGGCATGGCTATCGGCTGCGCGGTTGGAGTTGTGATCTCCCTGCTGGCGGTTTTTGCCGGGGATTACATGTCCATGATATTCACGCCGGAGCCTGCATACATCGAGCAGTCCGCGGCGTACCTTCTGGGATTCTCCCTTGAGCCCATCGTCACGAGTATCCTGTTCAGCTTCATCGGCTACTTCAACGGACACAGTCAGACGCTTTTCGTCATGATCCAGGGACTTTCGCAGACATTTCTGGTTCGGCTGCCGATGTCCTATATCATGAGTATCCAGCCGGACGCCAGCCTTACGATGATCGGACTTGCGGCGCCCTCCGCGACTATCTTCGGCATAATACTGAACCTGGTGTATTTCATCTGGTATTCTAAGAAGCTGCGCCGCACGCAGCCGGAACTGGAGCACTGACATGGAAAACGGAAACACTAACTGGAGCCAGTCCGTCACGGCGGTCGTGATAAGGGACGGCAAGGTACTTCTCGCCCGGCACACCTACGGACCCGGTAAGGGTCTGCTGATAGTCCCGGGAGGGTACCTGAATTACGGCGAAATGCCGCAGGAAGCCATCGTCCGGGAATACCTCGAGGAAACCGGAGTACTTATCCGCCCCGGTGAGCTGATCGGAATGCGTTTCAATACCAAGGACTGGTACGCGGCATTCCGGGCGGAGTACGTTTCCGGGGAGCCGCGCTCCGACCACGACGAAAACAGCGAAGCGCTGTGGGTGGACATAACCGAGGCGCTCACCCGGGAGGACGTCCCCGACCTCACCAAAAAGCTCATAGAGTGCGCCGCCGGACGTGGATTCAGCGAGATCCCCTATTCCGGACGAACGCCGCCCTACCAGCTTTTCGGGGCAGAATAGAATCACAAATTCCGGTGCTTTCTGGCGCCGGATTTTTTTTGCAAAAACCCCTTGACAAATCAGGTCTATTGTGATAGACTAGAATCAGAAACAAGGTCTACAGCAATAGACTAGCAGAAAGGAAGATGAGTATGGAGCCTGTAAAGAAGCTGCCGGACAGCGAAATGAAGCTGATGGAGCTTATCTGGGACAGCGAGCCGGTGCGCTCCGGGGAGCTGGTGTCGATGTCGCTGGAGAAGCACGGCTGGAAGAAATCCACCGTGTACACTATCCTGAAGAAGTTGGTGAACAAGGGATTCGCCATCAACGAGGATTCGGTGATTACATCTACGCGCCCCCGGGAGGAGGTGCTCTCCGACCGCTCCGAGGAGGAGATCGAGCGGAGTTACGGCGGTTCGCTGCCGATGTTCCTGACGGCGTTCCTGAGCCGGGAGAAGCTGACGAAAAAGGAAGCGGAGGAGCTTAAGAAGCTCATCGACGACTACACGGAGGAGGGCTGAATATGAGTGGATTCATTGAAATGCTGCTTGATATGAGCATTGCAGGCGCGTTTATTGCGGCGGTGATAATTCTGCTGAGGATCCCACTACGCAAGGCGCCGCGCCGCTATTCTTACATGCTGTGGGCGATACTCGGGATAAGGCTGCTGTGCCCGTTCTCGCTGCCCAGCCCGGCGAGCCTGTTCAACCTGTTCAGCGCAAGCACGGACAGCGGCAGAATGACCTTCGCCGTCCCCGGTAATATTGCAGCGCCCACCGGGAACATCACCGTCACCCCGGCGCAGACGGCGGTCACGGTTTCCACCGAAGCGCACGCTGCGCAGCCGGATATCCTCCCGACGGTGCTTTTCTGGGTATGGGCAGCCGGCGCGGCGGCGTTCGCAGCGTACTGGCTGATATCCTGGATAGGCGTGCGGATAAGGGTAAAGGGCGCAGTCCGGGTGGAGGACGGCATTTACGAATGCGGCGGTATTTCCACGGCGTTCGTTCTTGGACTGTTCCGCCCGGCAATCTACCTTCCCACCGGACTTTCCGCCCGGGACCGGGAATTCATCATCGCCCACGAGCGGACGCATATCCGACGCCGGGACTACATCATCAAGCCGTTGGCAATGCTGGCGCTGGGAATACACTGGTTCAATCCGATGGCGTGGGTGGCGTTCTTCCTGATGGTGAGGGACATGGAGATCTCCTGCGATGAGCGCGTAATCCGGGACATGGACACCGACGCGCGCAAGGAATACGCGGCGGCGCTGCTGGGAATGTCCGTCCGCCAGAACCGCCTTTCCGGAGTGCTGGCGTTCGGCGAGAGCAGCATTAAGCAGCGCATAAAGAGCGTGCTAAGTCCGAAGAAGCCGACCTTGTGGATAAGCATTGCGGCGGTGATACTCATTGCGGCTGCGGCTGTGTGCCTGCTCACCAATTCCAACAGGAAGCCGGAGGAATCCTCCCCGGACACCTCCACGACCCAGTCGGACATCCAGCCGGAGCCGGAAATCGCCGTTCCGCAGACCTCCGGCGAGTCTGATTCAGCGCCCACCGAGGAAACCTCCCAGGCTTCGGATTCCGCACCAGCGCAGGATATCCCGGAGCTGAACGAGGATAACGCGGCGGAAACCGTGAACTCTGTCCTGAGCTCCTTCAGGCTGAGAAGAAATGACAACGGCGCCGTTATCGCCGGATTCAGCATGCCTGATCTGATTCCGCAGGACCCCGAGGGCAAGACGAAGCTGGTGATTTCCCTCGGCGTGGACTACTACCTTGGAGATGGGACGTATTCCCACACCCGGGTGCTGGACTTCAGCGAACTGAACCCCGGTGAGGACTTCACGACGGAGGTCCTCGCTCCGGAGGACGACCGGGAATTCCAGTCCGCAATGCTCCGGGCGGCGTTCATGACGGAAGTAGATGAGAGCGTGTATTCGGAATATTACGCAGACTACGTCGCGCTGGACAGCGACCAGATTGACGCCGGGACAGTAACGGCGCCCCGGGCGGAAATCGACGGGGATTCCGTGCACTATTACTTCTCCGGCGACAGCTGGACTGTGACCCTGGGCGACCTCCCGGAGGGATTCACACTCGCCACTGAAGAAAACCACACCGCCGGGATTCCCGTGATCTCCATTATGAGCGGCGGTGCGCAGATCGGGACAATGTCGATGTATTCCTTCGGCACGACTCAGCCGGAGGAGCTCGCGAATGTTGACCCGACAGGGAATACAATGCCCATGCAGATATATTCCGCCATAGGGCTTTCCAGCATGGTGGATTACGGCAACGGTTACCTGGTGGTAGCCCACAGCCCCACCGGAAGCACCGCGGTAGCTTTCCCCCTTGACCGGGACGGAAACGCGGTGGGTAAGTGCATATACGCGTTCGATTACTTGAAGGTGCCGTATTTCGTGATGGTAAGCTTTGACAGCGGCGTTGTTTCCGATGAACAGCTGACCGATATTGCATGCTCGGTAGTCATAGGGTGATATTATAGAAGGGACTGTGCAATACAGTCCCTTTTCTGTGCCATATATGATACAGTTTTCACTTGACCGTTTGGAGGAAAGGCGGTATAATATAGAAAACGGGGGTGATGAGATGAACGAAGCGTTATGGGTGTCGGTCGTTGTCAGCGTTGTGCTGATCGCAGGAATTATGACTGTATTTCTTGCCCCGATCTACATATCACGAAAGAAGAAAAGAGAACGGGACAGGCTTTTCGGCACAGGTGAAATTCCGGACAGAAATTTCCGCGCGGATTACACGGCGGAGCACATCATTTCCATTGATTACCGCCGCCGTAAGATACGCCCGGAGCTCTACGAGAACTGCCGGACGATACCGTTCAGCAAGCTTGCCGCAGTGCAGATAAACCGGGACAGCGAGGTGTATTACCAGTACAAACTCAGGGGAGCCACCCTCAACACCTTCATAGGCGGCGCTCTCTGGGGAACTCCCGGTGCGATTCTTGGCGCGTGCTCCGGAACTCCAACAGTCAGAAGATATGAGGATTTCCACGGGTGGAAACTGGTCCTGTACACCCGGATTCCCGGCGCTGAACGTCTGGAGATACCGATCGGGAAGCGGAAGAAAACCGCAGTTACCGGGCACGGAAGCCGCCGGATTCTCAAAGGGCAGGATCTTGTGGACGAGCTAAGACACGAGCTTGAAAATCTCGAATTCGAAGCTGACCTCGACGATCCGGACTTCGTTTGAAATACAAAACCGGGGCTCCCGAATCGGAGTCCCGGTGGTTTTATTCATCTGTCTGTGCCGTATCCGAAAGCTGCTCCCGGATCGCCGCGAATACCTCGGAAATACGCGCGGAGGGGCGCTCGAAACGCTCCGCCGGGACGAAGATCATATCCGCGTCCGCCGCGAATCCGGAGAGGAGTTCACTGCCGGTGATGTCCGCAGCCGTGAGGGAATCCGCCGCGATTATGTACTGCGGCGCTCCGCTGATGTCCTCCGCAGAGGAGGTGTAGCCATCGGCGGTGCACATGTTGTTTCCGCAGAGGGAGAGCATCGCATTCTCAAAGGTTCCGCTGCCGGCGGCGGTGAGCTTCGGGGAAACGTACAGGAAATCCCCCAGGGTAACTCCCTGCGCGGCGGACTTCAGGGACTCCACCGCCTTTTCTGCGGCGGATTTCCCGGCTTCCTCCCCACCGAACACCGTGGCGATCGTGCCGTAGAGATCCCCGTAAGCCTCGGCGCTGTCCGGGGATTCCAGCTCGACCACGGTTATTCCGGCGCTCTCAAGGGCGTACTGCTCGCGCTCCGCCAGCGGAGTCAGCGTGAACAGCACCTCCGGAGAAAGCTCCGTTATCCTGTCGATGTCGGGATTTTCGCTGCTCCCCACGGTGACGGTGCATATCCCCTCGGGGAAGTCGCAGTAGCGGCTGACGGCGCACAGCCTGCCGCCGAATCCAAGCTCCGCAATTATTTCAGTCGCCGCCGGGGAAAGGCTCGCAATGCTGTCGGGGGAGTGGTCGATAACGGTTCCGTCCGCGAGCTTCACGGGGAATACCCCGGCGGAATCCTCCGGAGTGCCGCTCCCGTCAACGATGATCTCTGTCGGGACAGACTGATCGTTTTCTCCGCAGCCGGTCAGCATGACCACTGCGGAAAGGGTAAGTAATGCGATGATCTTCTTCATGTCAGTAATCCAATCCGAGCTCGATCCTTGAGCTGAGCCAGTCCACGAACTGCCTTGCAATACGCGGCGAGCGTCCTCCGCGCTTGAGGGCGAAGCGCTCCGCAGCCTGGGTCAGGTCATCGTCATCGATCTCTATTTCCATATCTTCCGCAAGCTGTCTTACGATGTCGAAATATACCTCGCGGTTCGGCTGGGTGAAGGTGATGAAAAGCCCGAAGCGGTCGGCGAGGGACATGCTCTCGTCCACTGCGTCGCTCTTGTTGACGTCGGTAGCCGAGCGGTCCGCATAGGTTTCCTTGATGAGTTTGCGGCGGTTTGTGGTGGCGTAGATGAGTATGTTGTCCGGGCGTGCGGAGAGGCTTCCGTCCAGGGTCGCCTTGAGTATTCCGAAGCGCTCGTCGTCCTGGGTGAACGTGAGGTCGTCTATTGTGACGATGAAGTGCATGGGGATATCCTTGAGGATCGCATACAGGTCGCCCAGCCCGGCTATCTCAGCCTTCGGAAGCTCTATCATGCGCAGCTGGTCGTACTCGTTGAGTATTGCCTTGATGGTGGAGGACTTTCCGCAGCCACGGTCGCCGTACAGCAGCGCATTCTGCGCCGGGAGCCCGTTCAGGAACGCGATGGTATTCTCTACAACCTGGTTGCGCTGGAGCTCGTAGTTCTTGAGTCCGCTCAGTCTGATGGGGTCGATGTGCTCCACGGGAATCAGCTTTCCGCCGCGGAACGTGAATGCCTTGTATTTCGCGAAATCTCCGGTGCCGTTCTTCTGCGCGAACTTTATCAGCCGGTCGGCGGTCAGCGTGAACTTTCCGCTCTCGTATTCCGGCAGCGCAGCGTAATCCGCGGTCGCACCCTCGATCCCGGCAAGCGCCTTCTTTACAGCGGCGGCGGTGTATTCCTTCACGATCTTCTTGATGAGGGCGATGTCGTAGGCGAGCGCCTTCTTGCGCGCCTCCGTCGGCTCCTTGACTATCGCTGCGAACAGCGGCGACTTGGAATACATCACCGCTTCGGTAAGGTACTCGCCAAGGGTCTTTCCGGTCATCAGCAGTTCGGAGCTGATGTTCGCGAATCCCATCAGGCGCTGCTCCTCCGTCTTGTCGGGGTACAGCCAGTTGATTCCACGCGCGAAAAGCACGTTTTCGTTAAACAGCTCCTGGAATACCATCAGCGGGGGTATTTTCTCCTCACATATCTTCATTGTCTTTTTCTCCTTGTTCTGTCTTTATTTTTTCTATAAGGCGCTCGAGCTGGTCGAGCGTAGTAAGCTCACTGCACAGGTCGCGGAATCTCGCCGCGCCCTTCATTCCCTTGAGATACCAGGACGCCGGGCGGCGTGCCTCCTTCATTCCTACGCGTTCGCCCTTGTCCTCGACTATCAGCCGGATATGCCGGCGCATGATGTTAAGGCGCTGCTCCGGAGTGGGGTCGGGGGAGCAGGTCCCGGTTTCGAGGTACTCCTTTATCTGCCGGAAAAGCCACGGTCTGCCGTAGCTTCCGCGCCCCACCATTACAAGGTCGCAGCCGGTGTATTCATACATCTGTCGGCAGAGTTCCGGGGTGGTGACGTCGCCGTTTCCGATGACCGGGATATTTACGGACTGCTTCACGGCGCGAATGATGTCCCAGTCCGCCTTTCCGGAATACAGCTGGGTCTTGGTCCTGCCGTGGACCGCGACTGCCGCCGCGCCGTTCTGCTCGGCAATCTGAGCCATCTGGACCGCGTTAATGCTGTTTTCGTCCCACCCGGCGCGGATCTTGACCGTCACCGGGACGTGAGCGGCTTCCACCGCGGCGCGGACTACCTCCCCGAAAAGTTCCGGGGTTTTCATGAGGGCGCTTCCTGCGCCGCCGGAAACTATCTTCGGCATGGGGCATCCGGAGTTGATGTCAATTATATCCGGGGAAAACTGCTCCGCTATCTTCACCGCACCGGTCATGAATTCCGGCTCATTGCCGAAAAGCTGCACCGCCATGGGGCGCTCGCCGGGAGTGACCGAGAGCAGCTCCGCGGTTTTTCTGTCGTTATAGCACAAGCCCTTGCAGCTTGCCATTTCCCCCACGACGTAAGCCGCGCCGTATTCCTTCGCCATGATGCGGTAGGCGCGGTCGGCGACGCTTGCCATGGGAGCCAGGGCGGCGGTCTTTTCTATCTTAACGCCGCCGATTTCGATATAGTCCATCAATTATCCTCACATTTTGAGTGTTTTCATCAGAATTTCACCCTATATTGTATCACATTTTTAAAAACAGTTCAAGTTCTTCTTGTAATTTTTTTTGAATTGTGTTATAATTAATGTATTACTTTGAACGGAGATAGCAAAAATGGAAAACGCACAGAAGAAAGGATCCAGGGTCGGGATTCTCGACGAGCTGAGGGGATTTGCGATAATCTGCATGGTGGTATATCATGCGATGTACGATCTTAAATACATATTCGGGCTGGACGTGCCGGTATTCTTTGACGGCTGGTTTGATGTGATAAGGGATATTTTCGCCGGGCTGTTCATATTCATTTCCGGAACGGTCTGCCGTTATTCCTCGAACAACATCAAGCGCGGTGCCCAGTGCTTCTTTATCGGCATGATAATGACGTTCGTCATGCCGTTCTTCTCAAGCGGAACGATACTGTTCGGGATTCTGCACTTTCTCGGGGTCAGCATGATGCTGTTCGGACTCGGACAGAAATTGTTCGACCTGCTTCCCTCCTGGGTGGGGATCGCGGTCAGCGTGCTTCTTTTCGTGCTGACTATGAACGTCAGAATGACCTACAGCGGCGGAATGCTGCACCCGGGCTACTTCGGCATTCCGAACCTGTTCCAGCTGCATTTCCCGATGGAGGCATACAATGTCGGCGTGTTGTTCCCTCTGGGACTGCACGACTCCGGCTTTGCTTCCGCAGATTACTTCCCGATGATGCCGTGGTTCTTCCTGTTCATCGCCGGGAGTTACTTCGGGATCATCGCCAAGGACGGCAGGCTGCCGAAGTTCTGCTATCCCACTCACATCAAGTGGCTGGCTGTGGTCGGGCGCTACACCATCTGGATATATGTGCTCCACCAGCCAATCATTTATTTCATATTCAGCCTGATATTTCACTGAATGCAGGTAATTTGTGCGGCTACTGCCACAAATAAGGGCTTGCATTTTTGTTGAAAATGTTATATAATAGTATCTACCTGACAATGCAGAATGTCGATAAAGGCACATCTACTTCGTCAGCACCACTTTGGCAGGCACAAATACGATATTTGTGCAGTTGCCCCTCAGCCCGACACGATGTCGGGCAAAAAAAGGCAACAGGCACACAGCCTAGCCAAAGTGGCGCTTCCTAGTATCTGTACCTTTCTCGGCATTCTGGAAAATGTATTTGACAAATTGAATACAGACAATCCATTGATATAGATCGGGGGAATTTTCATGAACAACAAGAAGACAACAAATGAGATAATACCTGCTATTTCCCTCAGGGGACTTGTGGTCTTTCCGTCGATGGTGCTTCACTTCGATGTTGGAAGAGAGCGCTCCGTGAATGCGCTCAAGGCTGCCGCTGACGGCGCCGGCAGGATATTCCTCGTGGCACAGAAGGACGCCTCCATCACTGACCCTGAGCTTACCGATATGTACGAAGTCGGCGTCATCGCTGAGGTGCGCCAGCTTCTTACCACGCCGGACGGCTCCACCAGGGTGCTCGTCGAGGGACTTACCCGGGCTCGCAGAGTGAAGTCCGTGGGCGGAAAGGATTACCTCCAGTTCGAGGTGAAGGAGCTTCCAAACCGTGGCGCTTCGCTGTCCGAGAGTACTGCCGCTGCGGCTTCCCGGGCGCTCAAGAACATCTTCGCGGAATACGCACAGGTCTCTCCCAAGATGCCCAGGGAACTTTTCGAGGGCATAATGACCGAGGAGAACTGCTCCGAGCTGTTCGACAAGGTGGTGTTCAACGTAGTCCTCAAGGTTGAGGACAAGCAGGCGCTGCTTGAAGCCAACGGACTTCTCAACCGCATTAAAATGCTCATTTCCATGCTGGAAACGGAGATCGAGATAATCGAAACCGAAATAGATATCCAGGAGCAGGTCAAGGAGCAGGTGGACAGGAATCAGCGTGATTACTACCTGCGCGAGCAGCTCCGGGCTATTTACAAGCAGCTCGGCGAGGGCGACAATCCCCAGGAAGAAGCGGACGCTTACATAGAGAAGATACGCGCGCTGAATCTCTCGGAGGAGATCACCGAAAAGCTCGTGGGCGAGGCTCAGAAGCTGGTGAAGATGTCATATTCCTCACAGGAGGCTGGGGTTATCCGCGGATATCTCGACACGGTGCTTGAGCTTCCGTGGAACGTATACACCAAGGATAAGCTGGATATCGACAAGGTGCAGAAGCAGCTTGACAAGGACCACTACGGTCTGAAGAAGGTCAAGGAGCGTATCATGGAGATAATCTCCGTGCGTGCCCTGGCTCCCGAGGTCAAGGGGCAGATAATCTGCCTTTACGGCCCTCCAGGAGTGGGTAAGACCTCCATCGGCCGCTCCATCGCCGAAGCGCTGGGCAGGAAGTACGTTCGTATTTCCCTGGGCGGCGTTCACGACGAGGCGGAGATACGCGGTCACAGAAAAACCTACATCGGCGCAATGCCGGGACGTATTGCCGCGGCGCTCAAGCAGGCGAAGAGCATGAATCCCGTAATGCTGCTGGACGAGATCGACAAGATGGGCAGCGACTACAAGGGAGACCCGGCTTCCGCAATGCTGGAGGTACTCGACAGCGAGCAGAACACTACATTCACCGACCACTACCTTGAGATTCCGCTGGACCTCAGCGACGTGCTCTTCATCACAACAGCGAACAGCCTGGATACTATTCCTGCGCCGCTGCTGGACAGAATGGAGATAATTGAGCTTTCCAGCTACACCCGTGAGGAAAAGTTCAATATCGCCAAGAAGCACCTGCTCCCCAAGCAGCTGAAAAAGCACGGCGAAAAGCCTTCCACGGTGAAGATAACCGACAAGGCGCTGTATTCCGTCATCGACTTCTACACCCGGGAAGCCGGCGTGAGAAAACTGGAGCGCAGCATTGCCGACATCTGCCGTAAATCAGCGAAGAAGCTGCTGACCGGCGAAAAGAAGGTCACCGTGACTGACGCGAATATTACGGATTTCCTCGGCGTGAAGAAGTTCCTGCCGGAGCACCTGGAATCCCACGATGAGGTCGGGCTTGTGAATGGACTCGCATGGACCTCCGTCGGCGGCGTAATGATGCCCCTGGAAGTTCTCGTGCTGGACGGCACCGGAAAGACTGAATTCACCGGCAGCCTGGGCGACGTGATGAAGGAATCCGCGAAGATCGCGGTGAGCCTGACCCGCTCCCTGGCGAAGAAATACAACATCGACCCGGAATTCTACAAGAACAAGGATATTCACGTCCACGCTCCCGAGGGTGCAGTTCCGAAGGACGGACCCTCCGCCGGCGTTACTCTGACTACGGCGCTGGTATCCGCGCTTTCCGGCACTCCCGTGCGCCGGGACGTTGCGATGACCGGCGAGATCACCCTCCGCGGCAAGGTGCTTGCGATAGGCGGACTAAAGGAAAAGACGATGGCGGCATACCGCGCCGGAGTAAAGACCGTGTGCATTCCCAAGGAGAACGAGCCGGATATAGACGAATTGGACGATGTTGTGAAGAACAGCCTTAAGTTCGTCGTTGCAGAGGACATCAACACAGTGCTGGAAACGGCACTTGTGCTCCCGAACTGCGAACCGAACGGGAAGGCTCCGCTCAGACGCCGTAGCTCCGCCAAGACAAAGGAAGCGGAAAAGATCCCGGCACTGACCGCTAATTAAGGTGACACATGAACTATAACAACGCTGAATTCTACACTTCCTACGGCAGTTTCAAGCAGATCCCTCCGTCCGAGCGCACCGAGATCGCGTTTTCCGGCCGCTCCAACGTGGGGAAATCCTCGCTGATCAACAAGATATTCAACCGCAAATCCCTGGCGAGGGTGAGCGCAGTCCCGGGAAAGACCGCGACGATCAACTTCTACAGCCTTGAGAATCTGTATTTCGTCGATCTCCCCGGGTATGGCTACGCAAAGGTCGCGAAATCTGACAAGGAGCGCTGGGGCAGCCTCATTGAGGGCTATCTCCACGACGACCGGGAGCTGGCGCTGGTGTTCCAGCTGATAGACTTCCGGCATCCCCCGACCGCCGACGATTTAATGATGGTGAATTTTCTGATCGACAGCGAGATACCGTTTGTGGTGGTGCTTACCAAGGCGGACAAGCTTTCGAAGAAACAGCGAGAGGAGCGCCGCGAGGCGCTGCTGACCGAACTTCCCTGCGCAGAGGACATCACGATAATCGAGTTTTCGGCGCAGACCGGCGAGGGTCGCGACGAGATACGCGCGATAATTGAGGAGATTGCGGAAAGCGACTGAATCCATATGTAACCGGACGATGTGTAATTACACCGCCCGGTTCTTTTTTACATCGGCGTGATCACGAATCCGTTGTCGCGCCAGTAGTCAATGACCCTGCCAAGAATCGCAGCGTTGGTTTCGGACACTGCGTGCAGCAGATACACTGCTCCGTTGTGGGATTTCCCAGTGATCTTCTGGAATGCCTGCTCCGGGTCAGGCTGATTATTCACGTCCCAGTCCGGGTAGGCGAAACTCCACAGGACGGTGGTGTAGCCAAGCTCCTTTGCGCAGGCGAGGACCCTCTGCGAGAACTCCCCTTTGGGCGGTCGCATGACGTACATGTCATAGCCGAATTCATCGCGGACGTACTCGTGCAGCAGGGAAAGCTCGGAATACAACTCGTCCGGGGAGCATTCCGGCAGGGAAGGGTGGCTCCAGGTGTGATTCCCGACGGTGTGACCCTCGGCGATCATTCGCTTCACCAGTTCAGGATTCCTCTTGCAGTAGTCGTAGGTCACGAAGAACACCGCCCGGACGTTCTTTTCTTTCAGCGTGTCGAGGATCCCGGCGGTGCAGCCGTTTTCGTAGCCCTCGTCGAAGGTCAGCCATATCTGTTTATTCGTGCTGTCGCCGATGAACAGTCCTCCCATATCCCCGTATTGTTCCTGCGCCTGGATTGCACCCAGGGGGCGGTTCATGCTGTCCACGTCCACGCCCATTCCGTAGGCGACCTTGGTGTTGTCGATACTCTCAAAGCGCGAGTATTCCGACGCGGAAACCGACATTGAAGCCGCGAGCACAGCGGCAATTATCTCTTTCATAGTTTATCACCCCAGCTTGATTTCGTTATTCAGTGGATTCCCTGCGAAGTAGTCGCGCAGGCTCTCCAGTGTAGTCCGCGCGATACTCTCCAGAGCCTCCCGGGTCAGGAACGCCTGGTGGGAGGTGATGAGCACGTTCGGCCGCGAAACCAGTAGCGAAAGTACCTCGTCCGTGACTATCCTGGTGGAATTGTCCTTGAAGAACAGGTCGGTTTCCTCCTCGTAGACGTCGAGGGCTGCGCCGCCGATACGCTTCTCGTTCAGCGCGGCAAGGAGCGCTTCGCTGTCGATAAGGCTTCCCCGGGAGGTATTTACCAGCAGCACTTCCGGCTTCATCATCGCGAGGGAATCCACGTTGATGATGTGGTGGGTGTCCCTTGTGAGGGGGCAGTGCAGCGAGATTATGTCGGATTCCCGGAACAGCTGCCCGCTGCTGACGTAGTTTATCCCATAGTCCGGGACGGGGAATGGGTCGCTGGCGATAACGTTCATGCCGAATCCGCGGCAGATGTCTATGAACGTGCGCCCTATCTTTCCGGTGCCTATCACTCCGGCGGTCTTTCCGTGGAGGTCAAATCCGACCAGCCCGTTCAGGCTGAAATTGAAGTCCCGGGTGCGGATATAAGCCTTGTGCAGCTTCCGGTTGAGCATGAGTATCATTCCCATGGCGTGCTCCGCGACTGCGTAGGGGGAGTACGCCGGCACCCGGACTACGCGGATCTTTCCGGCGGCGGCTTCCAGGGATACGTTGTTGTATCCGGCGCAGCGCATTGCGATTATTTCCACGCCGCGCTCCGCCAGCGAGTTGATGGTGGAATCCCCGAGGTCGTCGTTCACGAACGCGCAGACTGCGCGGCAGCCCTCCGCCAGCCCGACGGATTCCGGCCGGAGCCTGCTCTCAAAGTACTGTATCTCGAAATCCTTGTTCAGCTTGTCGAACCACGTCCGGTCGTAGGGCTTCGAATCAAAAAATGCGATCTTTTCCATGGCACATCTCCTTCTTATGCGCTTATTTTCTGCGCTGTTCCGGCGATTATTCCGGGAGATTCAAGGTAAATTCTGCGGAAATGCGATTTCGGTACTTGACAAATCGTCCGGTTTGTGATAAAATATATATTGTTGTAATGCCGCTGTGGTGAAATCGGCAGACACAAGGGACTTAAAATCCCTCGGTAGAAATACCATACCGGTTCAAGTCCGGTCAGCGGCACCAGTACAAAAACGCCCACATTTGGCTCTACAAAGCCATTTGTGGGCGTTGCTTTTTATCAGTTTGTGTGCCTGTTGTGTGCTTGGTTAGGGCGCTTACGCATCTCGTTTTTCACATCTATTCCCTGTTTTTCCCCCGTTGTCAGATATTTTTACACGATTTTTACACGATAGTTTTCAGCGCTAAATAAACCTTCTAGCCCTTATCCTCTCTAGCAAGAGCCCAGCTTCTACAGGAAGGGAAGGACGTCAGATAGCAAGTCTCTTAATTGCGTCTGCCTTGTCGTCCTCTTGCAAATGGACATATGTGTTATATGTGAAGGTAACACTAGAATGCCCGATCATCTCGCTCACAATTTTAATGTCGACCCCTTTGCGTATCATAAGGCTCGCAAACGTGTGGCGCAGAGTGTGAAGCCCCTGATGATTCTCAATACCCGCTCTCTTGCAAATCCATGAATAGGTGCCCAGAGCATTATTTACATCCCGAGAGGTCGGCGAGTAATAAACATAATCGTCCAGGCGATGCTCAAAGGAACGGTTCATTTCGGCGAACAAGTCCGCAGCCGTCTTGGTGAGGTAAACGCTCCTATGGTCTCTAGTCTTTGTACTATCCTGTATAATTACCTTTGCTTATCTTAATGTAATTCATGTTCCATCTCCCAGATGAATGACCCTTTCCTTTATCTCTTGAGTGCGTCCGGCGTTCCAGAAATTAGAACCAATATACCATTTCTACCCTCGGTTTCCCGATATTTGCTTTGGTAAAGCTGTAGTATTTCATACAGGGGTGTAGGTTGAGTTCGGAATCCCACTCGCGGCATTTGTTGTTCATATACCGGAGCACCTTTTTGCCGAACTCCTTGCCGCGTTCCTCGGTAAGCTTGCTGCCGGTGATGGCGAGAACACATTCCCAGAGCCCGGCATACCCAAGAGAAATACTTGAATAGCCGCCAGTCAGGAATCTGTCAATTGTCTCACCGGGTTTGAGTCTCGCTAATGCTCCGTGCTGCCAGAGAATCGGGGCAACATCGGATGCGGTGCCCTTGAGACGCTCGTACCTACAGATAAGGGCTTTGTGACAAAGCTCGAGCCGTTCATCGAATATAACCCAGAACTCTTCAAGAGGGGACTGGGGACAACTCTTCTTAGCTGAAAGGGCAACGTCTACGAGATTGATGGTAACGACGCCTTTGTTTAGTCTACCATAAAACTTATATCTGCCGTTTTCATCTCTCCATGGAGAAAGGAACGAGCGACACCCCATACTCGGGAAACAATTATCGCCTTTGAGCTGTTTCATCACCTTCTCACTTATATAATCCGGGACAAGTCTCTTCGCAGTACACTTCGCCGCAAGCTTTGTGAGATAGTAATAAGGCGAATCTTCGTGAATGTTATCTTCCTCCAAAACATATATCAGCTTCGGAAATGCGGGCGTTATCCACACTCCGGATTCGTTCTTGACTCCCTGATATCTCTGTCTCAGAGTTTCCTCAATCATCAGTGCGAGGTCGTGCTTGGTCTGCGGGTCGCTAACCTCGCCGAGATACATGAACACAGTCACAAAGGGAGCCTGTCCATTTGTTGTCATAAGAGTTGTAATTGATTTCTGTGCTTTGTGCCTCGTTTATTGCTTTCACGACCGCTTCTTTCCCACACGAAAAGAGCAGTTCGTTCAGGTCTTTTATCTTTACTTTGGTTCCGTCTTCCTTTTCATAGAACGGCGGAATATCAACTATCTTAACGCGGTATTCGCCGAGCCTTGTTGCCAAGTTCCTCGCAAACTTTTCTCCACTTGCGTCATTGTCATGTACCAGGATTATCTCATTGAAGTTCTGGAGGAAGTCCCAGCACGACGCCAGGTACTGTGTGTTGCTGTCGCCGAGGCAAATGCTGACGGTGTTGTAAAAGCCACACTCGATGGCTGTCGCGCAATCGCCCTCGCCCGATGTTATAATGAGCGGCTGGTTGACGTTGACCTTATTCATATTATATAGTAAGTGGGAAGTATCGCTGCCTGGCAGGCACCAACATTTTGTCTGTCCCTTCGCAACCTTGCCCGATATCCTGACCTTGCACATGGTAAAAACATCATTGAGGTCGTAATAACGGAATAATGTGTTGCCCTGCTTGTCCTGTTCGATTCCGAGGTAATCTATGGTTTCCGGGGAGATGCAACGCCTCCTCCAGTACTCGTAAACCTTATCCTTGTTACCAGCGTATTCCGGCTTAGGATATCTGTAGTCCGCCGAGCTATGTACCCCTCGCTCAGCAAAGGAGTAGGGGATACCAGCCTCGTTGAAAAGCTGTTCGACTGCTTCTATATAGGTCTTGCCGCACTTGATGTACGCATCAATAATGTCGACATTGCAACCGCAGCCAAAAGCAATATTCTTCAAAAACATAGAAGACGATATTAAGAACAATTATCCGCCCGAGGTGTATGACGCCTACAAGGCTGGAGAACGGATAGCCAAGCTCGACCCGAAGCGTGCACGTATCATGCGCATATGCAATATGGGTAGAAAGTATGGTGTGTCTCCTATTGTTCGGGCTCTTCGCTCCGCACTCATGCTTGAAAATATCGAGGACGCCGATTACATAAACAACAAAGCCAAGGCTAAGAAAATAATTCATCAGATACTCCGGAAGGAGACTATGGGAACCAACTATGAGAAGCAGGGCTTGTCACAGGCTGCGTATGCTCATGGCGAATTGATGAAGGCGTGGAAGAACAAAACGGTTGTTTACACATCAGCACCATTTGTTGAGAAGATACAGTATGTCGAGCCGAGCGTCAGTGATACCGCGTCGGACAAGATAAATCTGTATCGGTCTAAAATAATGACTACGCTCGGGATAGGGTTTATTGACTCTAACACGAGCAGTTTTTCTGTAGCGAACATTTCTCTTGAGCAATTAATGAAAACCATCAATTCAATCTCCGAGCAACTGGAGCGCATTATCATGGATTTCTACAAGGTCGTGCTTGAAGAGCATGGCATTGGAATGGAATATTTACCCACCATACAGATAATTGATGCTGAACAGCTCTCGCTCAGTATGAAGAAGGATTTGGTTGAATTGATGTATTCAAAGCTGAATTGTTCTTTGGAGAGCGCTCTGGAGGTTCTGGGCGTGTCAATCGAGGACGAAAAGCAGAAACGTATTAAGGAGAATTCCGAGGGGATCGAGGATATATTCTTCCCACGCAAAACATCGTACACAACTGGTTCCGATGTGGGCGGCGATACGGGTCGACCTGCCGACAGTGACAACCTCGAGAAGCAGGCTTACGACAATAACAGGGAGGACACTATATGAGAATACTGTTGCAAGCCTCATAGAAAAGTACCCCGACTTGGCTACCGCAGGCGCATTGTACGTTTCCGGGCAGATGTCTCTTGATGATTTCATGAGCGAGTACAAGAGGGCATACGATAAGGCGTACAAGGAACAGGCGGACTATATCTATCAGAAAGCCCTGAGCGACCCGACAACGAAAGCGAAATTCGAAAAACTTGCGACCGAGAAGGCAACAGAAAAAGTAAGCAAGTCTCAAGCTGCGCAAGACCTTGAAAACTTGAACCGGGAAATGCAGCAGAAATACGGGCTCGGCAATGTAGACTTAACAGTCAGACCCAGGGTGAAACTTGATGACGGTTCTACGGCAACAGTTCTTTCCCAGCTCGAATACCTGTGGCAGGGCGACGAAGAGAACGGGGAGTACGTCGGGGTTCATTTCACACCGATACTTCCCAACGGCGAGGTGCTTTCCGACGATGCCATAGCAGAATACATTGGAACAACTCTTTCCGGAGCCGAAAATATACTCGAAGCGGATAAGAAGGAAAACGGCGGTCTCGGCATTGTACTCAAGGTCGACACTGATATGGGGCTTTCGGAGGACGATATCAGAAGCCTTGATACGGACAACCCGACGCGGAAGATGTCGGAATGGATTGGCTACGCAGAAAAGTGGGACGAGTCGCTTCATGATGTGCAGGAAGAATGGCTTGAACTGTCGAACTACGTCGAGGCGTTTCCGGACGCAGACACATCGTATTTAAAGGCAAAGAGCAAGATTGATGATTTGGAATCGCAAATCGAAGCAAAGAACCGGGAGCTGATGACAGCTGCCGCAAACCATCAATTGTCGTATAGGTTCGACTCTGACGAAACCAGAGCCGCGTTCGACCGCGAGTATCAAAGCTACGTTGACGGGGTCGAGGCTGAGATATACGACATGGAGCATCAGATAGCCATTATACAAAAGAGCTTAGAAAAGTTCCCTGTAAAAGACGCATTCGCTTCATTCTGGCAAGACATGTCTGACAGCTACGACATTGACCTGGATAATTACAAAGACTGGGAAAGTGCAAAGAAAGACATAAACCAGAAGCTCATAGACAGCCTTGGTTCTCTCGCAGACGAATACAAAGCATACATTGACTTCGACAAATTAACCGTCGACACAGAAGCGATGGGCAAGAAAGGTTACACGAGCACCCAGATATCGAACCTTGCCGCCAACGTAAGTTACGCACGAGAAATGCGCGACCAGATGGAAGCTTACTTCTCAGGTACCGTTGTTATCACAGAAGAATACGCCGACAAAATCAAGGGTCTGTATGACATAGACATCTCCAACTGTAGAAGCTACCTCTCAGCGAAGAAGAAGATACTCAAGCAACTTGCGTTGATAAACGCGGACGTGTTGCGTATATGGTATGAAATACCCACAATACTATATAGGCGACGCAAATAATAGAATCCACAACGAAGAGGTACCATGTAGTAGAAATGTAATATTCGCTAATTATTTTGATAACCGCTATCATAACGGAGACCGCCGGGAATATAAACTTGTAGATATAATTTGCGTATTTCGACGGCAGTGAAAAATTTCTGGCGTAATGTCCGCCTTCTCTATCAAAGTCCACCTGGGACAGTTCATGGATCTTCCTCTCAAGAGAATCGAGATAGGAATAAGTCCTTTCTATGTTGACAAAGGCTTGTGAGTAGCGCAGTGTCACGTATAGCAAAACAATCCACAAGAAAGTCTGGAGCACGAAGAACTGGCTTGATAAATCTATCGAAAACTGGTCATAAATATAACCAAAGAGGAGGTTCCTATATTCAGCTGGGTCAAAAGCGAACAGCAGGACGACGCATGAAACAATGAAGGAGAATACAAACATCTTGTTCCTTTGCTTGATTTGATGCGTCAGAATCTCATAGGTCTCTTTGTAATGGTCGTAGAGAAGTTCGAGCTTATCCATGTGCTGCTTTGTTTAACGCCTTGATGATTGCGTCTTGGGTGAACGACATTGCCCAGAAAGCTCCGGCTGAGAGAAGTTCCTCGGGGGACTCATAAGTTCTGTCGAGCTTAACGGCTACCAATTTGTTACCATACTGTATGCTTTGAGCAATCTCGAAGTTGATCCAGTTCTTGTGCCCGATTTCTTCGCTGTCGGGGTGTCTCTTGTTTGCTTCCTTCCCGATTATAACGAGCGTGAATTGGGACTTGTCAATGCGCCTGGTTAGCCCAGCCTTGATGGTGGGGATGTTGTCAGACATGATTTCGTCGGCGGAGCAGTCCTCGAAAACGAAATCCATGTTCTTATTTTTGTCCCACGCATCTAAGAGGTACTTGTAACCCTTGTCGTTGGTGTAATCGAAGGAAACAAAAACTTTTTTCTTAGCCATAATTGTAAGCTCCTTTAATAAATAGTGTGAGGTGATAAAATGTTATTCAGCAAATGTAAACATGAGTGGGAAGAAATAGACGAATACTACACGTTCGACTTGTATTCAGACGCCACCATGCCCCCTCCCAGAATTAAAGTTGTTTGTTATCAATGCAAGAAATGCATGAAGACAAAGAAGAGAAAATTCTGGTAATTGCTTAATGTTAAGTATAGCACAAACTTACAGAAAATGCAATACGATATGACATTCTGTGAGCGTTTTCGTATATTTGCACAAATTCCCAGGGCAGGTATTGTCGAATTCCGACAAGCAACGCGCTTGTGATGGTGCAGATATTATCCGGCGCAAGTTGGCATTAATTAGGGGTGAGTAAAATGATATTCGACAGAGAAGAGGGTATCTAATCCCTTACCGACTGGGCTGGTAATCCAGCCCGGTTCTTTTTTTAGTTCGATTCAGAACATCGTCGCGAATCGGCTCCTCGAGATGCCTAGCACCATTTTTGAATTTCGCTATTATACGAATAGGGCATGTCCGAGTTATCTCGGCTCTGCATTATGACGCGCTACTGATGTAATAGACCAAAGGGCAAGACGTTAAATGGGAGAGAATGCCAGTTGGAAAACACATTTAGAATGTCATTGCATCATGTCATTTGTGCATATTTGCCTAATAACGTCTTACGGCTTGTCCAGCATTTGTTGGAATGGACAAATGTGCAAAATGTTACAATAATTTTTTCGAAATGTGATTGAATTTTTTTATTTTTTAATGTAAAATAGAATATACCAAATGTTAAATTGAGCGTCAACTTGGAATACCGCTCATAAAATACATAAAAGAGGGGTCATCTTAACATTGAAAGAATCTGCATACGCCCTTGATAAAGAATATTTCTTGGAGAAATATCAAATCCGTGATACTTTTAAGAAATCTAGATTGAGATGGGGTACATTAGACAAGATATACCAAGCATATGTAAAATTGAAATCGAGCGAAGAATTCCAAAAGACTGTAATGGATTTCGAGGCATACTGTCGTGACATCATGAAAGACAGTTGCAATATTCATTCAATCCGATGCAGACCTAAAGACCCTGAACACCTAATTGAGAAAATCATACGTAAGCGCGGCGAAGAACAGAATTCGAAGTATAAAGGCATTAGCTATAAAAATTATAATAAAATCGTTCGCGATTTAATTGGGTTGCGTGTTCTGGTGTATAAGAAAGAGGACTGGGAGTTCGTTTTCGATAAGATAGCTGAGATGTTCCCGGGCGACATAGCTAATGCGGCGTGTATGGCTGAACCCCCTACCGCATATATTAGATACGGCGATAGGGATATATATAAGGACAAAATCCATTTGGATTATTCAAACAGAGGTTATAGATCGCAACACTATATCGTCAGGTTCAACGGAGTGTATTGTGAGATACAGTCGAGAACCCTTGCAGAGGAAGTGTTTGGGGAATTCGATCACATAGTCAAGTATCCATATAGAATGGATAATAACTTCCTGAAGCGGTATACTAATACAGTCTCCAAACTTACCGACTCCATTGACGAAATGATGTCAACCTGTTTCCAGCTGGAGCAAAAAGGTTGGGCGGCTTGCGATGCATATTTTGATGAAGACCAATACTGTGATTGGGGAAATACCAATCAGGTTCCTCCGGCGTCAAAACCACGAAAGTCGGGTGATAAATCAGGGGGGAACAAATCGGATAGCGAAAAGGCTATTATTAAGAATTTGGTACTTAGGGAAGAAGATGGAGGCTCTCATGGTAATGGAAAATAAGGGGTTCGGTATTGACGACATAATTAGAGAAATCAAATCTGGTGAATATGTCAAAGATGACCTTCCGAATTCTGCTATTAGTTTTACTGGTGAACACGAAGCACTATACTTTTCAAATTTGAGAAGGTATCTACAATCTGACCTAGCTAAGCTAGTGATGGATGCAGGACAGAGCCTTGACGATCTAGAGTGCTTAAAAGAGATAGGGGTGATTCAGCGTGGCAGATAAACAGGATTATTCTGATCTTCTCTCCGGAACAAAGCTCAAAGACTATAAAGCCAGATTTGAGCAATTAAAAAGAACCGCGGATGAATTTATCGTGAAATCTAATTTTCAAGACACAGTTTACTGCAACATTCGAATATTAGCTCAAGTCTTGCTAGACTATTTAGCGGACATCGAAAGGCTGAAGGAATTCCATAAAATTAAGAAAGTACGGAGCGAAAAAATATACGCTTACTTAATTGCTTGGATTGTACGTAGAAAGCCATTGCAGTATAAAGCGGACTCAGAAGTCGAACGAGATATTTTCGTAAACGAGCGATTCGCAACCTACCTCATGTTAGGCGAGGCTTTGTGCTGCGGTAAAGACCTTATAGATGAGAAACATCTTGACGAGTACAGTGAATATATAAAGTTGCTGTTATACTATTTTAAGTATAGAATGTGTGACCCTCAAGTTGTTGAGTTAGCAATCTCATCATTTAAAATTGGTGCCTTTACGATAAAAGGAAACGCTAAAATGGATTTGGGGATTAGCCCACTGAATTGGAAAGGTGAGGGCGAATAGTCGTTTTGCCCCAACTCAGCACCTGCCCCTGACGCTTCTTGTGCTACTTTGTTAGGTAAAATCGTTTATCGAATGCTTTAGCTAAGTAGAACGCAAGGAACGGATGTTTATATGAACAAGCAACGCCTGAATGCGCCAATGATTCAGGCGTTTTTTTTATTAGGTAGGGCATTTTCTAAAGTTGGATAGTGTGGCGATATCATATGGTCTGTAGAGGAGGATATGTGTGAAAAAATATTCCATGGAATTAGCGCAAGGCATGTCGAAGAAGGGCGTCGCGCAAGAAAAGATAGAAGAGTACAGAGACATGCTAATCACCGAGCTGAAAAAGCTAGGAGCTAGTGGCTCTGAATTGGAACTTGTTTCTGAGGAAATGATTATTAATGCTATTAACAATGGCAGGAAGGCTGTAGATATAGCGTGGGCGATTTTCAATAAGTGGTGGGCTAAAGGAACCAGTCAAGCAGAAAGACATAGCCTACCATGAAATAGGAAGTACAAATAGTTCGATTCAGAACATCCTTGTAATCTCGCTCTGCAAGCCATCTTGCGTGACTTCGCCATTTTGCTATTATATGAATAGGGCATGACCGAAAAATTAATATATATGTCCTAAAAATAGCAGGTTAGGGCAGTCAAAATAAAATAATCAGCGCCTGAACGCAGCTAAGTGTTCAGGCGTTTTATTTTTCTAGGAGTGATTAAATGATTTGTGATATTTCAAACGCATACCCGAGCAACATTGCGGTGGACGCCGGGCATAACGTTCAATTCAAGTTCGTGTTCTATGGTGACGGATGCACCGAGGCGGACATACTCATCTATGATTCCACCAATTCGAGCGTGAAGCCGCAAAAGCTCAGCAAGAATCTGTACGACGCACGCCGAACATATTACAACGGCGAGGAAATTGATGCCAACACAAACGGCGGTTCCATCGGAGGCGGGTTTATAAATGGACACTCATACATATGGAAAGTCAGGATGTTCGAAGACGTAAGTATCGGTAGCGGGAAATACCCTACGGTAAAGCGAATGGGCGGAGAAACCGTTGCCCCACCGTTTATATTCGGAAAGATTCAAAACCCTCTCAGTATCCCGGACGACACACATATTTATATAGAGAAAAACCTTGAAATAAATCTTCCTATGTGGATGCGAATAGGAACGGACGAGACATATCGTATCCTCAAGTCATACGATGTTGATACGGGCGAAGTTGTACTGAAGAACGCATTCGCAAAATACCCGTCGCCGGGTTCGAGCTACTCTCTCACATCGGTGAAAAAGATTGTTCCCAAGGAGCTTGACAGCAACCAGCTTTGTATTGGGAAGGGTATCACTGAGCTAGCGGAAGCCGAGTTCCAGGTCGAGCGCAACTCGCAAACAATATACCCCTGGTACCTCGAAATAGGCAACCAGTATTCTGCCATTACGGCATATGATTCAAAAACCGGAATCATCACGCTGGACACCGGCGTGTTTTCCGAGGAAGAGGTCGGGACGAAGTACAACCTGTGGACATCTTTCATCGACTCCCGGTTCTATGCAATTACGACTAAGGAGTCGCCTCGTTTTACCAGTGCGTTAGGATACGCTAACGGCGAGAACATCCTTTTCGAGGCAGAGCTATCCGAAGGGCACGCGGTTAAATACTATTGGCTTGACATATACGAGGGAGAGAACCTTGTGGAAACCACTGGGAAAATCTTCATGTCAAAGCTTAGCTATTATTATAGGAAGGCGCGTCCGGGCAGGAAATACCATGCTGTGTTTCATGTTGTTACCCAGGACGGCATGACAAACCAGGAGGACACCATATGGTGGAAGTCCGGGACTCCTACCAACAAGACTGACGAGTGCTCATTGGTAAGCATCAGCCAGAACGTTGTGGGAGGAGTAGCGACATACTTTGACTCTGCAAAACAAGCTATGCGCATTACGGCATTAGGAAAAGCCGTTGCAACGGGCACTCTGAAATCCGGAAACAGGGTTGACCTCAGTAGCTTTTATATTGACCCAGGGCTGAGCATATCAGCCGCTAACAAGGTTGTCTTGTTCGGCGATGGCTGTGCTTACGAGGTTAAATCATACGACAGCAGTACGGGCAAATTGGTTATCAAGGCGCCCGCCTCGAAGTATTACGCGGGCGGCGAGAAATACACAATTTGTGCGGACAAGCCTGAAAGTTCCTGTTACTACAAGGTACTTAGAACGGGCGACGATGGCACCTCTTATGCTGGTTCCTATAAGACAAATGTCGTATATGACTACATGTGCGAGTCGGGCGCGTCGTATACCTATGTCGTTCTCCCGTACAAAATCAACACGCAGAATGTAAGCGAAGAGAAAAAGATTGCGAATTACTACCCCGAGTCAACGGTCGACGTCGTAGTTCCCAAGAAAAAGTGCTGGGCTATATACGGCTTGCTCCCGACCGCCTATACTAGAATAACAAACGATGATACCAGAATTTTTTACGGGTACCAAGACCAGTTCAGCGAGTATAGTATTGATGAAGTCTGGCTTGCCGAGTTGGACATAGACCCGACACATTCGGTTACGCACAATATAAACCGTGCCGTATACACAGGCAACCAGCCTATGCCGGTCGCAGTAGCTGGGTCGAACAGCTATGATTCTTTCTCGCTGACTTTTTCAATTGGGTCAATCGAGTGCCCTGGCAACAAGGTTCGGCTCGGTACGATAAAGGATATCAAACAGTGGAAGGAATTTATTGCCAAGGGGGAGCTTACGATGCTGAAAGACCCGGACGGGAATGTGTGGGTTGGTGCGATAACTTCGCACACATATGATAAAGTACATTACGGAAACATCGTGGAGTATAAAGTAACTTTTGAGTTCACAGAAATAAAATCTGCAACATCTCCCATCAGTGTAGACGCTGTTGGCAGGAGAGCCGGTAGCACGATAGAAACTTCTATGGGGTATTCAGACCAACGCTGTAAGGAGTTCGCTGAGTACTGGCTCAAGGAGAAGTCGATAATCACACTTTCAGTCAACATTGAATCCGCGTATCTCCCACATCTTGATGTGGACAAAAATATAACTCTCGAGTCTGATGGGGTCGCAGACTGCCGGAGATTCATCATTACTTCGATAACGATGCCGTTCGGCTCGCTCGGGTCAATGACATTAAGCGCTACCAATATTGTCGACCTACTTTATTATAATGAGATTTAATTAAGGAGTGAAGAAATGGCGAATAACACCGTTACAAATAATGGCAAGAACGCTTCCGAGCTTATCGGGCTGATTGATTCAAGGGCAAAAAAAGTTTTCTCCGAAGAGAATAAGGGGTCTTTGAAAACAAAAATTGGTTCTGTTATATCGTATGACGATGCTAACTATTCCGCCGTGGTGTTCTTTCCTGAGGAGGGTGAGAATTCCAATTATACATATTATAATAAGACCTCAGAAGTTCTCGCCGCCGGGGATACAGTAACATAATCAATTGTTGCCATTTTATACCTCCATCACACTGGCGAACACAGACTTAGCCGATTCGACAGCCTGTTCGGCACCGTAGGGTACAAAGGAGTTCGATGACCCACCTGATGTTATCGTTCCCTTACAATAGACGTTGCCCTCTTTATCCACGGAGAACGCATTAGACCTCTCATTGGTATCGCCGTTGCCAATGACGAACAGCATGTTTTCAATGTTCTTGTCATTGTATCTCCCCACGACAAAACGATTATTGCCTGTGTCCGGCGTGATAAGCTGTTCTCCTATAACTACATCGTAGTCTCCATTAGCAGTGGAATAATACCCGTAAGCCAAAGCGTTGATTCCATTCGAACCGCAGTTTCTTCCTATTGCGCAACCATAATCTTTTGTAACGCTATTAATGTTTCCAAATGATATTGCGTGACTAGCATTCTCAACCTTTGAGACATATCCCGATATTGCGGAATAATTTGCCTTATCAGACTTACAGTTCTGACCGCGTACCGATGTATGATTCGAGTTGACGAATCTTATTTCAACGCCTACATAACAGAAATCCTTACGGAGCTCAAGGCGTGGATAGATACTGGCGGGAATATAGCAATCAAGAAGGTGCTGTTCAGCAACAACTCACTGCTATTTTATAAGAACCCCGAATCTGTTGAGACCGATGAGCCTCAATACAAAATAGATTTACCTGTTGAAAGGTTCTTAGACCAGGCTAAGACAACGCTTGTACCGCAATTTGCGTGGTCGGAAGAGTTATATCCAGGTTCTGTCAACCCGGGCTTGGAGGGGAAGCCTGTCTTTGTACTGGCAGTTAGGGGAATATCCAACGCTGATGGAGGAACTGATACTGCGACATACAGCTTCCTTAATATGGCATCTATTATTACTCTCTCGACAGACGCGGATAATTCATTGTCTGTCGGAAGCGATGGCGGACTATATTCGCCCACTGTTGACACCAGTAATCTCAGAACACAAGTTGAGGGCTTAACAGCACAAGTAAAGGAACTATCAACATTATGTCAGCAACTATCGGACAGAGTCGCTGCTTTAGAAAATCAGTAAAGAGGTGAAATATATGGCAATAACATTTCAGGCATATGCTACAAACAGCGGTGCCTATAAAATGAATAGACCGATGCCTGCTGGTTCTCCTGTGGGTATTATTGTGCATTCGACGGGCGCAAATAACCCGAATCTCAAGCGATACGTCAATGCACCCGAGATTTGTGGGGAGAATCCCTACAAGAATTATTTCGACCGCCCGGATTGCGATGTGTGCCCACACGGGGTCATCGGGCTGGATAAGAACGGCGAGGTAAGGGCTGCGAAAATTCTCCCGTGGAATATCTGCTGCTGGGGCTGCGGAAACGGCTCGAAAGGCAGTTACAATTACAACCCTGCGTACATACAGATTGAAATATGCGAGGACGATCTGACCGACAAGGACTACTTTCTCAAGGCGTTCAAGCTTATGGCACAGCTATGCAGCAGGCTGATGAAAAATTATCCAACCATAAAACTGGAGAATATTGTAAGTCATCATGAAGCGCATCTCAGAGGGTACGCTTCCGGGCACGCCGACTGCGACCATTGGCTTGCGAAATTCGGGTACGACATGAACTGGTTCAGAGAGTTGGTCAAAAACAACGGTGAAATCCCGGAAAAATACACGATTACTGCGATCAAGTCCTTTGAGGACAGGGCTCTCGCAGAAGCCAACAAGACAAGACTTGAACGGCTCGGGTTCGATGTGGAGATAACAAAGGAAGGAAAATGAGACTATGGTAGAAATACTTAGTGCGATTCGAGAAAATCTGATTATGGTGAGTGCGTTCCTCGTCCCTCTGATTCTTATGAGAGCCGCCGATATTATCCTCGGCGTGGCGATATCTCGTAGAAACAGCGTTGCTTGGGACTGGAAGAAATTCCTATGGGGTTTGTTCTATACAATCTGCTTTGCTGCGGGAACTGGGCTGTTTACTGTGAGCATCAGTATGATAGAGCCGATTGCCAGGGTATACAATATCGTGGGTGACGAGACTACTCTTACTATGCTCAACGGGATAAGTATACTGGCAATGTGCGGAATAATCCTTACAATTACGGTAACGGAATAATTCTTTGAAATTAAGGGCGTGTGCGTTATAGCTGCGCCCTTTTCTTCATAGAGAAGGGAGATCAAAAAATGTCAGATAATAATGACAAGCTTCTTAATTACGAGGGGTTAAAATATTATGACGAAAAAATAAAGGAAGAAATAGCTAATTCTGGTATCGGAAGTATTATTGATGATTCTTCCATAAATGACGCAAATAAAACTTGGAGTGCAAAGAAAATAAGTGAAAGTGTTGGTGTTGGTAAAGCTGGTACTGGCGAGAATTCAGAAATCTTTAATAACTATAAAGACAACGATGCTCATGGTAAATACTCTCACGCTGAAGGACTAAGAACGCATGCTAATGATTTTTCACATGCAGAAGGACTTGATACCCAAGCAACTGGAGATTGCTCACATGCCGAGGGCGCTAATACAATCGCTTCTGGTAATAAAGCACACGCCGAAGGTTTTAATACAACCGCTTCTGGAGAGGACTCTCATGCCGAGGGTTATATGACTATTGCCTCAAACATAGTTGCACATGCAGGGGGAACAGGTAGCGAGGCTTCTAAAGAAGGTTCTTTTGTGCATGGACAGGTAGTTAAAGCGAGTAGTAATAACTATGAAGGGGCACTTCGCGTTCTTAAATCAATTTCCGCTAATGATGGTGGGGTTCTGCGTAACATATACGCCAAAGCGGCATTTCCCGATACACAATCCGGAAAATTTACTTATATAACTGCATCGGGCACTTCAATTCAAAACCCACAGACGTTTGGTAACGCCTTTAACATAACTGGTACAACTACCATAACGGTCAATTTATCCAATATAAAATAATGGCTAAGATTTTTTACAAGCGTATTATTGCGAAAGAAATAACCCTGGCGGATGTCCCAGTTCGGTGGAGAGCTCAGGTCGAGAAAATGCTGAACGCCAGCATAGACTAACCCGAAACGTAGGGCAAAATTCATTGAGATAGTTTTACACGATTTTACACGATTTTCTTGCTGGCAAGTTCGCCAAACCGCATTGCAAAGCGGAATTCCACTGCTCGCTGCAAGGACTTAAAATCCCTCGGTAGAAATACCATACCGGTTCAAGTCCGGTCAGCGGCACCAGTCGGGTACCCCGACACGTTTTATGCGTGTTGGGGTGCTTCTTTTTTATATGCTAATTCATGTTTCAATTTAGCATATTTCATTCCGCTAAAAATCCCCTTGACATATTTTCTCGCAGCATATATAATAAGTACAGAATAATTCTCGAAAGGAATATCGCCATGACCGTAAATACCGAAAACAATAAACTGACCGTATCCTTTGGCGGAGCCCGGCTTATCGTCGAGCCCTGGGGCGAAAGCTCCGTAAGAGTGCGCATGTACCCGGAAGCAGCGGAAATCCCGGAGTGCGAGCGGCTGAGCGGCTCATCGTATTACAGCGCCCTGACCGAGCCGGTTTCCCATAACTGCACGATACGCAGCGAGGAGATCGACACCACCGATCCCTGGTACAAGGGGGAGGAATACGCGAAGTATCACCAGACCGGCACCGATTACTTCCTCACCAACGGAAAACTCACGGTGAAGCTCGACAACGAGGGCAGGCTCAGCTTCCGGAATCAGCGCGGCGAAGTGCTCACCGAGGAATACTGGCGCGACCGCAACCGCATAAACCGCTACTGCGTTCCCCTGCGTATCACCGGCCGTGAACTCAAGCCCCACCAGGGCGGCACGGATTACGAGGTAACCGCGCGCTTTGAAGCCTATGACAACGAAAAGATTTTCGGAATGGGACAGTACCAGGACAGCCACCTGAATAAGAAGGGCTCCGTGCTGGAGCTCTGCCACAGGAATTCCCAGGCGAGTGTTCCGTTCTACATCTCCAGCCGCGGCTACGGATTCCTCTGGAACAATCCGGCGGTAGGAACCGCGACCTTCGGCATGAACAAGACTGAGTGGTATGCAAAGAGCGCAAAGTACCTGGACTACTTCATAACCGCCGGCGACACCCCTGCGGAGATCACGGGGCATTACACCGCGGCGGCAGGGCGCGCCCCCAGAATGCCGGAATACGGACTGGGCTACTGGCAGTGCAAGCTGCGTTACCGCAACCAGGAGGAGATACTCGCGGTGGCGCGCGAACACAAGCGCCGTGGACTGCCGATGGACGCCATTGTCGTGGATTTCTTCCACTGGACAATGCAGGGCGACTTCAAGTTCGAGCCGCGCGATTGGCCCGACCCGGAAGCAATGGTGAAGGAGCTCAGGGAGCTTGGCATTGAAACCGTCGTATCCGTATGGCCCACCATCGACGAGCGCAGCGAGAATTTCGGTGAGATGGCAGACAAGGGAATGCTGGTATCCGCTGATCGCGGCAGCGGTCTGCACATGACCTGGATGGGCAACACGGTGTTCTATGACGCGACGAATCCTGAAGCGCAGAAGTTCGTCTGGGAGAAGTGCCGCGAGAACTACTACAGCAAGGGTATCCGCTGCTTCTGGCTGGACGAGGCGGAGCCGGAATACGGTCCTTACGACTTCGACAACTACCGCTACTATGCAGGCACAGCGCTTCAGTGCACGAACATCTATCCGCTGATGTACGCCAAGGGATTCTACGACGGACTGAAGGAAGCCGGCGAAAAGGACATACTCAGCCTGGTCCGCTGCGCCTGGGCAGGAAGCCAGAAATATGGTGTTCTCACTTGGTCCGGGGATATTCACTCCAGCTTCCGTGCGATGAGGGAACAGCTCCAGGCTGGGCTTTCCATGAGCGTTGCCGGGATTCCCTGGTGGACTTCGGACATCGGCGGATTCCTCGGCGGAAATATCCAGGACGAGGGATTCCGGGAGCTGCTGGTGCGCTGGTTCGCGTGGGGGTGCTTCTGCCCTGTGTTCAGAATGCACGGCGAGCGGTCCCCCTGGTATGAGCGCGAGCAGGAGTTCATAAACGGCGTGCGCCAGCTCACCTCCGGACAGGATAACGAGGTATGGAGCTTCGGCGAGGACAACTACGAGATACTGAAAAAGTACCTCTTCGTGCGCGAGAATCTCCGCCCGTACATGAGAAAGACCATGGACGAGTGCACCGCCGCCGGAACTCCGGTAATGCGCCCTCTGTGGTTTGAGTTCCCGGAGGACAGCGAATCCTGGAACATCGAGGACGAATACACCCTTGGTTCCGCGCTGCTGGTTGCTCCGGTCACCGAAGCCGGAGTCAAGGAGCGCAGCGTGTACCTCCCCGGCGGCACCGTGTGGAGGGACGCAAACACCGGCACAGTATACAAGGGCGGACAGCGCGTCACAGTACCTGCGCCGCTGGACGTAATTCCGGTGTTCGTCCGTGACAACGCCGAGATGACGGTATTCTGATGAAGTATGAGGATATAGTCCCGGGAATATTCCTGCGCAGGCTGAACCGGTTCGTTGCCGAGGTCAGCGTTGACGGGGAAGTGCAGAGGGCGCATGTCCGGAATACCGGCCGGTGTACCTGCGTGCTGCACACCGGCTTGGAAGTCAGCCTTCAGCGGAGCCGTGATCCGGGACGTTCCACACCCTACACGCTCATCGCGGTGGATTCCTCGGATTACGGCTGGGTGAATCTCGACAGCCTAGCGCCGAACAAGCTGGCAGGGGAGTGGCTCGCCGCACAGGGATTCACCTCCATCAAGCCGGAATTCCGCTTCGGTCAGAGCCGGATAGACTTCTACGCCGAACGCGGCGGAGAGCGCTGGCTGGTGGAGGTCAAGGGCTGCACCCAGGCGCAGGACGGCGTCGGGAAATTCCCGGACGCGCCCACGGCCCGTGGTGCAAAGCACCTCCGGGAACTTTCCGGAGCCATCTCGGGAGGATTCCGCCCGATGATCGCGTTCGTGATCATGCTGAGGGACGTGGAGGTGGTGGAGCCGAATTCTGCCATCGACCCGCAGTTCGCCGAGGAGTACAGCCGAGCAACTGCGGCAGGCGTGGCGACAGCGTTCGTTCCCTGCGACTGTACCGCTGATTCAGTCGTGCTAAGATAGAAAAAATCCCGTTGGTCATAAGATCAACGGGATTTCGTTATGCTTCTGTCGTGTCGATTGTCGATATTGAGCTTTCGGCGGTCTGCGGTGTTACCTCAGCCGTCCGTGTACTCTCAGCGGACTGCGCCGTAGTCCCGGCTTCGCCCGTGCCGGTGGATTCAGCGGTCGAATCCTTTGTTGGCTGCGCTGCGGAATTCTGCTGTGCGCCGGGCTTGCTTGTCTTGCTGCCGGATTCGCTCTCCGCCTCGGCGGTGCTTGTCTTGTAGGTTTCGATGGTCACTGAAGATATCACGATATCCGTAATTGGCATTGACTTCTCGCCCTGGGCGTTGGTGGTGACATTCACTTCAGAGATCTTGTCCAGTACGTCCAGCCCTTCGTAAACCTGCCCAAACACCGTGTAGGCTCCGTCGTAGGCGTAAATTCCGCCGACTTGGGCGTATTTCAGACCAGCGTTGTTCTTGCTGGTGAGCATTTTCGCGTTGTTGCTGTAGTAGGACTGCTGATAGGAATTCACCTTCGCTTTGTCGGAGGAAGCCTCCCAGGTAGCTTCAGCAGCCTCCGAAGCGAGTGCGTCCGCCTGGGACTGTACCTTTGAAGCGTCCGTGCCGAGAATGTTCTGGGGTTCCTTGTTGTTAATTATGTAGAATTGCACTGAATTCTGACCGTACTGGTCTGCGACATAACCGAGCGCACCGTAGAAGTTCCTGGCATTTTCGTTGACCTCGACCGGGAATGTGGTCGCCGCGCTGGAGGAACCCGACGCCGTGGAATCCTCGCCGGTGTACGCGGCGGACCCTCCGGTGCCATCTCCGTAGAGGGAGCCGCCCTGGATAACGTTATCCTTTACGACACGGTGTATCTTCAGTCCGTTGTAGTAGCCGCTTTCCGCAAGCTTTATGAAATTCTCGACGCCCACCGGCGCGATATCCGGGAAAAGCTTTGCCTTCATCGTGCCATAATCCTTGATCTCAATGACGGCGATCTTGTCACCATCGGCAAAGGTGATGTCCCCGATATTGCCCGAGTTCCCGGATTTGCCGGAGCACCCGGCGGAGGATATCAACATTCCGGCGGCGAGTACCGCGCTCAGAAGAATGCGTTTGATGTTCATGATTATTTCCTTTCCCGTGATTCAAGAAGATCAGCCGGCGTTGTATACCTTCACTGTCTTGATGATGATGTCCTCTACAGGCTGGCTCTTTTCTCCGCTGGCGTTTTCGGTAACGTCCACGATTGCAATGCTGTCAATCACGTCGAATCCTTCAACGACCTGACCGAAAACAGTGTAGCCGCCGTCAAGGTAGAAGGTTCCGCCCTGCTTGTACTTGTCGATCTCCGCCTGTGTAGGAGCCTTGAACCAGTCAACTACCGCACTGTATTCCTTTTCGAGGTAGTCGTAGTAGTTGTACTCCATGGAGCCTTCCTGGTACTGGCTCTTGTACTGGTTTGCGGTGCTAACGTTCTTTTCTGCCTGGGATATGTCGATTCCGTCAATGTCCTGAGCTTCCTTGTTGTTCACGATGTAGAACTGAGTGGAATTCCTGCCGGCGGCGTTGGCGTAGCAGAGTGCGCCGTAGAAATGACGTGCATTCCTGTTGATCTCGGTGCCAAAATCGGTAGCGGAGTTTCCGTCGCCGGTGTACGCGGCATTTCCGCCGGTGCCGTCGCCGTTCTCGGAGCCGCCCTGCATCATGAATCCCTCGATAACACGGTGAATGTTCTTCCCGTCGTAGTATCCTTGGTCCGCAAGCTGCTTGAAGTTCTCAACGCCGATAGGCGCGATGTCAGGGAACAGCTTTGCCTTGATGGTGCCGTAGCCCTCGATCTCAATCTCTGCAACGGTGTCGCCGGAGGAGATCGTAACCTCGCCGATGTTGCCGCTGGTATCCTCCGCCTTCTGGCAGGCTGTAACGCCTGTCAGACAGAGAACTGACAGAACTGCACCGATGATAAGCTTTTTGATTTTCATTTGTATTGCCTTTCTTATTCCTCGCTGGAGTATGTGGAGATGGTAACGGACTTGACGAAGATATCCTCCAGCGGCTTGTATGTCTTTTCGTCGGACTGCCGCGCGGTGATTTTCTCTATCACGTCGATTCCCTCGTATGCCTGTCCGAATACAGTGACATAGCCTGCCATGCCGAATACGCCGCCGACTTCCATGAATTTGTCGAACAGGTTGTCAAGATTCGCCTTCTGCTCAGCGGTGTACTTGTCGGATTCCTTCATGGAGTTCTTGAGCTCGTCTATCTGCTCCTGGGTCATGGTGTCGTCGTTGTCACAGATGATGTAGCGCGCGTCGGAGTACCCCGGAAGCTCGGAATAAGCCACCAGCGCCCCCTGGAACGGCCACAGATTCACGTTGTATTCATGCTCCAGCGCCTCGGAATCATCGTCCCTGCCGACATACTGTCCCTTATCGTTAAGGTGCATTCCTGCCATGAAGTAGGTGTCCTTGACGATGGCGTTAATGCTGCTGTTGTTGTATTCACCGGCATTCGCGCGCTCGATGAACTTCGCGACAGTCTTGGGGCAGTACTGATCGTAGAGCACTGCGCGGATCTCCCCGAGGTCGGTGTCGAATATCGCGATGGTATCCCCGTCCCTGGGTCCCTCGAGCTGCACGAGGTCAATGCTAGTGAAGTCGTAGTCCGCCATTGCGTTGTAGTCGGAACTTGTAACGGTGCAGCCGGACATTCCCAGCGCGGAAACTGCTACGGTGATTGCCGCGAAAGCGGCTAAAAGTTTCTTTTTCATTCAGTGTCCTCAGTTGGCTTTCTTTACGATGGTTCCCTGACGGGTTTCTTCAACGGTCCAGCCCATAGCGGCTATCTGGTCCCTGATGGAGTCAGCCAGGGCGAAATCCTTTGCCTTGCGGGCAGCCTTGCGCTTTTCGATGAGCTCAGTTACCTCGGCAGGAATTTCCTCCTCAGTATTGTTATTATTATACAACAGACCGAGCACATTTGTCAATGCCGTAAATTCGTCGGAGTAAGCCTGGAGCGTGCCCTTGGTGGCATTGCCGGCGGAGATCGCGGTATTTATTTTACGCACCAGCTCAAAGATGGTGGAGATTCCGTCAGCGGTGTTGAAGTCGTCGTCCATCACTCTGATGAACTGCTCCTGCGCCTCCCTGACGTCCGCGAGCGCCTGCTCGGAAGCAGCCCCCTCGGGAGCTGCGGCAAGAGCGCGCTTCAGTGTGTCGCGGCAGGTGTAAAGGCGCTGTAATGCAGCCTTGCAGCTCTCGATGACATCGATGGTGTAGTTCAGCTGGCTCCTGTAGTGCACTGAAAGCAGCATAAAGCGGATAGGCTCATATCCGTATTCCTTGGAGAGGTCCCTTACCATGAAGAAGTTGCCCTTGGATTTGGACATCTTGGTGCCGTCCACGTTGAGCATTCCGTTGTGCATCCAGAGGTTTGCGAGGGGCTGACCGGTAGCGCATTCACTCTGGGCGATCTCGTTCTCGTGGTGGGGGAAGATGAGGTCAGCGCCGCCGCCGTGGATATCCAGGGTGTCGCCGATGTAGTGACGGCTCATAGCGGAGCACTCGATGTGCCAGCCGGGTCTGCCCTTGCCGAACGGGGAATCCCAGTAGGGTTCGCCGGGCTTTGCGCCCTTCCATACTGCGAAGTCCATGGCGTTGCGCTTCTTCTCGCCGACTTCGATACGCGCACCTGCCTGGAGGTCCTCAAGCGGCATGTGGGACAGCTTGCCGTATTCCGGGAACTTGGAGGTGTCGAAATACACATCGCCGTCAACCTGGTACGCGAATCCCTTGTCCACGAGGGTCTTTACGATGTCGATGATGATGTCCATGTTCTCAGTTACCTTCGGGTGTACGTCGGCGCGGCGGACGTTCAGCCCGTCGGCGTCGATGAAGTACTCCTTTATCGCGTTCTCGGATACTTCGTGCGCGGTCTTGCCGAGTTCGTTTGCCTTCTTGATGATCTTGTCGTCAACGTCGGTGAAGTTCTGTACATAGAACACCTTGTATCCGCGGAATTCGAGGTAGCGGCGCAGGGTGTCGAATACGCACAGCGCCCGGGCGTTTCCTATGTGGATAAGGTTGTAGACGGTCGGACCGCAGGCATAGATCTTCACAGTGCCCGGTGTAATGGGCTTGAGCTCTTCCTTCTGCCGCGTCATAGTGTTGTAGATCTGCATTTTATTTTCCTCCTGGTTCTTTGTTTTCAAATTCAGCCAGCTTATTTTTCAGGTCGTCTATCTGCTTCTGCATGCATTCCATCTTATAAATGTGTTCGCAGAGGAGCTGCGAAACAGGGTCCGGAATGTGTATCTGGTCAAGGTCGCAGTCGCTCACGCGGACGCCGTCGCGCTTGACTACCCTGGCAGGAACTCCCACCGCGGTACAGTTCGGGGGTACCTCCTCCAGAACCACTGCATTCGCCGCGATCTTGGAGTTGTCGCCGATCTTCATCGGTCCGAGGACTCTCGCGCCGGCGCCTACCATTACGTTGTTTCCGAGGGTGGGGTGGCGTTTGCCAGTATCCTTGCCGGTGCCGCCGAGGGTGACGTTCTGATAGAGCGTACAGTAGTCGCCTATCTCGGTGGTTTCTCCGATCACGACGCCGGAGCCATGGTCGATGAACAGCCCCTTTCCGATCTTCGCGCCGGGGTGTATTTCAATGCCGGTCTTATTCCGGCTGCGCTGGGAAATCCAGCGTGCGATGAAGAAATGCCCGTGCTCGTAGAACCAGTGGGCGCGACGATAGGCCCTCACCGCCTTGAACGACGGATAGAGGAATACCACCTCCAGCGCAGAACGCACCGCCGGGTCCCTTGCCTTTATGGATTCGATCTCTTCTTTGAGTTTTTTGAACATGGAAACCTCCGGTCATGCTGATGAATACTTAAAGTTACCGGCGCATACTAAAAACACCTCCGCACCGGAATGGTGCGAAGGCGCATTACCGCTGTTCCACTTCGCTTCGGGCAAAAGCCCCTCGTGACCCTTAACGCAGGCGACGGGCGCGGATACTGGATTTCACCGCACCGGCTCACAGCCGCACTTTCGCCGGGTCAATACGCAGCGCTCACAGCAAACGCGCCGCTCTCTGGAGTATATCCCACCGGGTACTCTGACTGATCAAAGCCATTACAACATATTTAATAATATTATAACTCACTTGCCCGGATTTTGCAAGGGGGTAAATGAGATTTTTTCGTATTTCATTGAATTTTCACCCCAGGAGGATAAAAGCAAGCGCCGCGATGAGCTTCATATCCGCCTTTTCGTGCCACAGCAGGAATATCAGCGCGATGATCAGCAGGGAATCCCGGTCGGAGGTGAGCCGCTGAAGGAATCCCTGTTCCCTGGGCGGAGGGCACTTCCGCTCCGGGCGCGGCTTCTCATCGCAGGGGGATTCCCGGGAAGGCTCCTCCCGGCAGCCGCAGGACTCCGCTGCGTCTGTGCTGCGGTTGTATTGCTCCACTGATCTGTAGAGCGGTGACTGCTCCGGATTCCATACCATTGTCGTTATCCTCCCTGTCCGAAAAGTCCGCTGTCCTTCAGCAGCGGAAGCAGCGAGATCAGCTTCAGCAGCCGCACGGCGGTGTCTACCTTGCCGCGGTTTTCCTCCCTCAGAAGCGGCTTCAGCGCAAGAAGCAGCTTCTCGTCGTTGCTGGTGTTCCCGGCGGCGCCCAGAAGTCCGGCTATCTTAGCCATTGAGCCAATGTCAATGCCGGAGAATAATCCGCCGCTGTCATTGTTATCGCTGGATCCCTCGGGAGGGGAACTGTCATCGTCCTCCGCCAGCGCACGGAGAATATCCTCTATATTGTCCATGCACAGCACCTCCGGATTCCAGCAGGATCATTTTACTCCGCTGAGCAGCCGCATTACTTCCTCCGGCGACCCTGCGGATTTAAGCTGCTTCATCAGTTCCTTGTCCGCCAGCACCCTGCGCAGCTTCTGCTTGTCGGATTTCGTGAGTATTGCCGACAGCGCGGAGAGGTCCTTTTTCTCAAGGGATTTTCTCAGGTCCTCGGGGGAAGAGCCGAGTTTCTCGCTTGCTGACCTGATAAGGTTGTCATAATCGTTGTTGTTCATGGTGTGACCTCCTGATTAAATACCATAATGTGACAGGTTTCAGTTGATTTAAGAGAAAAAACTGCATTTGCCCCCTTTTATTCAGTAAGATTTTATGTTATAATATGTATAACTAGAACAGTTTCAGAAAGGAAAACCAAACTTGAAAATACTTGTAGTGTCTGACACTCACAGAAACTTTAATGTCCTGAAGCAGATCGTGAATAATAATGAAGATTCCGACCTGATAATCCACCTGGGCGATGGCGAGAATGAAGCGCGCGACATACAGAACATGTATCCGCAGATTCCCTGCGTGTATGTCCAGGGCAACTGTGACTACGGAACCCACCACCTCTACGAGGTCGTGACCGCCTGCGGATATAAGATATTCTGCTGCCACGGGCACACCTACGACGTCCACAGCGGACTTCACGAGCTTGCCGCCGCAGCCAAGGCGGAGGACTGCAACATCGCGCTTTACGGCCACACCCACCTGCACCGCACGGGAATCGTTGACGACGTGTTCATAATGAACCCTGGAAGTCCCGACAGCCCCAGAAACCACAACGAGCCAACCTACGGAGTGATCAACCTCACCAGCGACGGTCAGATCGAGATGAAGATAATTACGGTGCCGAAATGACGATAAATTACATCAGAATCGACGAGGTGGATTCCACCAATAACTACCTTAAAGCCAACCGCAGCCAGCTGCCGGACGGCTCGCTTGTCATAGCCGGACTCCAGACGGCAGGAAAGGGCAGGCGCGGTCACGACTGGCTTGCTGACCGGGGAATGCTCCCGTTTTCGTTCCTGCTGAAGAATCCTCCGCACCCGGATAATGTGACGCTGTGCGCCGCGGTGGCGGTCGCAAAGACGCTTGCTTCCTGGGTACCGGGGGAGGAATTCGGCATAAAGTGGCCGAACGACATCATACTGCGCGGTCATAAGGTATGTGGTATTTTATGCGAGAGCGTGTGCTTTGGTTCCTCAATTGACATCGTGTGCGGAATCGGCGTGAATCTTTCCCAGAAGCCGGAATTCTTCGAGAAGGCAGGGATCCCCCACGGCGGCTCCATTGAAATGCTCACCGGGCAGACCATCGCGGAGCGCAACGCACTTGCCGGGGAGATATGCAGCAAGCTGTACGTCTACACCCGGGAGGGATTTCCGGCGATTTCCGAGGAATACGTCAGCAGATGTATGACCGTAGGAAAAAAGATCAGAATAATTGAGAACGGCAACGAGCGCGAAGCGTTCGCCGAGGGGATCGCCCCCAATGGATTCCTCATATGCTCCGATGAGAGCGGCAGGTTCGAGGTGAATTCCGGCGAGGTCAGCGTACGCGGACTTATGGATTATATCTGACAGAGGTTGCAATGATCGAGAATGAATTCAAGATAATGCTCACGGAGGAGCAGTACAACGCGATCCACGCCATGTATGAATGGGACAGCGAGAAGCGACAGGTGAACAGCTACTACGACGACCCGGAGCTTACATGCAGCGAAAGGCACATTACAGTGCGCGTGAGGGAGGTCACCGGGAGGTACTTCCTCCAGATGAAGCTTCCGGCGGCGGCTTCCGACAACGGCGCGGTGAGTCGCGTTGAGCTGGAGCAGGAGATTTCCGCGATCCCGGCGGAGATTCCCTCCGCGGAGCTGAAGAATCTTAGTGGCGAGAGCCTGCCCGACGTAAAGCTGCTGGGTGCTCTGTGCACATTCCGCAGCGTGAAGCGATTCCCCGGGGCGGAGATAGACCTCGACCGCAGTGAATATTTCGGCAGGACGGACTTCGAACTGGAGGTGGAATACACCGACGAATCCGCCGCCGAAGCTATCCTGGCGAAAATATCCGCGAAAGTCCACCTGGACAGGAACGCTCCCGTGACCGGAAAGATCCGCCGCTTCCTGGCGGAATACAAAAAGAACAACGCCTGATTGTAAAATCAGGCGTTTATTGCTTTTTCCAGCGCTTCAATATCCGCGGAGGAGTAGTTTACGACGAATTCCTCGGCGGATTCCGCAGGAGCCACGCTACCGTCGTCATAGTGCTCGGCAAGGGGAGAAATTCTAACTCCGCAATCCCGGTAAATGCCGTGCAGAGGGGAATCCTCAGGGATATCCAGCAGGAAGTGCAGCCCGGCGCTTTCCTCGGAAATGCTATCCCTGCCGCAGTATTTCTCTGCGAGTCTGAGTGCAAGCTCTCTCACTTTGCGGTAGTGCTTTCTCATCCGATTGATATGCCGTTCGAAGTGACCCCCGGAAATGAACCGTGCAAGGGTGTACTGCTCGAACGCCGGAACGGGGCAGGAGCAGAATCCCAGCCGCTGGATCCAACGCTCGTAAAGCTCTGGCGGCAGGCAGACGTAGCTTATCCGGACGGAGGGCGCGATGGTCATGCTGAAGGTGTTCATGTAGATAACGCGCCCGGTCTTGTCCAGTCCGAACATCGTGGGGAGCGGCTTTCCCACCCAGCGGAATTCGCTGTCGTAGTCGTCCTCGATGATGTACCCGTTGCGCCTTACCGCCCACTTGATAAGCTCCATTCGCCGGGAGATCGGCATAACGATACCGGTCGGGAAGTGGTGGGCAGGGGAGATGTGCACAACGTCCACGTTCTTGTAGTACAGCTCCTCGGCGGAAATTCCCTGGCTGTCAAGGGAAACCGGCAGGCACAGTGCACCGTTCAGCCGGTATATCCGGGCAGGCTTGTGGTAGCCGGGGTCCTCCACCGCGTAGGTGAGGTTGTTCCCGAGCAGCTGCACCAGCAGATTGTTGAGGTATTCCGTCCCGGCTCCGATGATTATGCGGTGCGGCGGAACATTTATTCCCCGGTAGGATTTCAGGTGCGCGGAGATAGCCTGCTGTAAGTCCGGAGCACCACCCGGAGGCACCGGGGCAAGCATTGCGTTGCCCTTTTCCAGAATTACGGTGCGCATGAGCCGCGTCCATACCGAGAACGGGAAGATAGGATTACCGGGCGCCGGAAGGTCATGCTGTGGGATCTCCGCAATTATTTCCTCTGGCTGATCCGGGCATTCCGGGAGGGTAAGTTCGCCGGCGCAAACATAGTATCCGCTGCGTTCCCTTGCCGCAATGTATCCCTCCGCGATAAGCTGTGCGTAGGCGTTTTCCACTGTGATCACGCTGATTCCCAGGCGCTCCGCCTGCGCGCGTTTCGACGGAAGCTTGGTGCCGTCAGTCACCCTGCCGTGGATTATATCCTGCTTTATTTCCTCGTACAGCTTTTCATACAGACACTCCCTGTCCGGATTCCTGCTCATGAATCCCACCCCCTGGTTCTGATATTATTATACAACATTTCCGCTGGATTTTCAATAGCCGTATTACCGGGTTGACTTGAATGTAAATAAGTGATATAATAAATAGTATAGCTACACGATAGTTCATTCCGCCCCGTGCGGATTTAAGGAGATGTTACAATGGCATTCAATATTCATGACCTGAACCGGAACGCCTGTATGCTGAAAGGACCGCTGCGCTCCCGAGGCTACGACTGGTGGTGGCACAGCTTCACCGGAAAAAACGAAAAGACCGGGGAAGAGCGGTCTTTTTTCGTCGAGTTCTTCCTGTGTAATCCGGCGTTCGGCGGAAGCATGCCGATTTACGGGCAGCTCCCGTTTAATAGAAGCAACGGGATAAAGCCGTCATATCTGATGATAAAGGCAGGCGCCTGGGGCGAGGGCGCACGGCAGATTCACCGCTTCTTCGGCTGGAAGGACGTGACTGTCAGCAGCAACGCGCCCTATTCCGTCATGGCGGCGGACTGCTTCGCGTCGGATTTCGTCCTGCGCGGCAGCGTGTCCCTTTCCGAGGAGGATTGCGCCGCCCACCCGGAATACATGTGCGATCCCGGCAAGATGAGCTGGGACCTAAAGCTGGACAAGCAGGTGGCGTTCAACGTTGGATACGGCGCTGCGAAGCCGTTCCGCGCAGTGCAGGCTTTCGACATGTACTGGCACGCCGAGGGAATGAAAACCGCTTATTCCGGCACCGTGACCTACCAGGGCGAGAAATACACGGTTGACCCGGAAACCTGCTATGGATACGCCGATAAGAACTGGGGCAGGGATTTCACCTCCCCATGGCTGTGGCTTTCCTCCTGCGATCTGTTCAGCAGCCTGACCGGAAGGAAGCTGAAGAACAGTGTATTCGACATCGGCGGCGGAAGACCCGTCATCGCCGGAAAGCCCCTGGACCGCAAGCTGCTTTCCGCATTCTGGTACGAGGGTCGGGAGTATGAGTTCAACTTCTCCAAGCCGGCGTTGTTCACCCAGACCAGATTCGATTGCACCGAAACCGAAGACGAGGTGCTGTGGCATGTCGCCCAGACCTCCGCGTATGGCAAGATAGAGTGCCGTATCCGCTGCAGCAAATCCGAAATGCTGCTGGTGAACTATGAATCCCCGGACGGTGCGAAGCGGCACAACCGCCTGTGGAACGGCGGAACAGGTCACGGAAGAATCAAGCTTTACGGCAGAAACGATGACGGAAAGCTCTACCTGGTTGACGATATCCTGGCGGAGCATGTTGGATGTGAATACGGGGAGTACTGCAAGTGAGCGGTGAGCGCACCGGATTCCTCCTGCGCGCCGCGGCGTGCACCCTGCTCGCCGCCGCAATGATCGGGGTTTCGGAACTCCTCGGCGAGAAGGAGATCATCTTCCCGGAAATTACTGCGCTGACCGTGGGCGCTATTGCTGCTCCGAAACAGTCCTGGCGCGTCAGCCGGGTCAGAATGATGCTTCTTATTGCGGTCTGCTCCGTGCTCGGAATACTCATCGTCAGGTATAGTCCTCTGCCAAAGGCGGCGAATCTTGTCGGAGCATATCTGGTGTGCCAGGTGATATTTCTGCTGTCGCGCACCAGCTTTGCGCCGATGATCTCCGCTGCGGCACTTCCCGTGCTCATGGATACGAAATCCATCATCTACCCGATATCCGCCGTCATCATGACTGTACTTACCGTGCTGGCGCAGCTGATTCTTGAGAAGTGCGGCAGGCGCGAGCGCGAGGAATTCACGCCGCTCTCTATCCCGGATAAATTCCGCTGGATATCCGCCGCCGTCAGGACGGCATGCGCCGCTGTCATAGCAGTTCCCGTGCTGTTCCTGGGGTGGAATTTCTGCGTGGCTCCGCCGCTCCTGGTGGCATTCACGGAGTTCTCCAACCCGGAAAGCCGCGCGCGGCAGAATCCTGTGCGCACTGTGCTGATAATCACCGGCTGCGCGCTGTGCGGAGCCGCATTTCGCCTTGGATTGTGCACTTTCCTGGGACTTCCGCTTACCGTCGCCGGAATTCTGGCGGTCGCCGCGGCGCTAGCTATAATGCGGCTTGCCGGGCAGTATATTCCGCCGGCTGGCGCTCTCGCAGTCCTGCCGATGATAATCCCGGAAAAGGCGCTGCTGATCTACCCGGCGGAAATTTTCGCCGGATCCGCTGTATTCATGCTGATGGCGCTGTGCTTCCGGAAAAGATTCATAAATCAAACAACAGGGCAGAATTAAATTCCGCCCTGTATTATTATGCGAGATCCGCCTTCATTCTGGAATGGAATACAACCGCTGAAAGCGCCGCGAATACGACTGCGTATGCAGCGATGATCAGCAGATGTACGCCAATTCCGTTGAAATCCAGCACTGAAGCCATGCGCGCCGCCTTAACGCAGTGGTAGAACGGGAGCGCCCGGCAGATGTTCCAGATAGCGCCGCCTGCCGCTTCGCAGTCAAACCAGACTCCGCCGAGCAGGGAAGCCAGCGAAATTATCACAGAGCACAGTCCCGGCGCAGCCTTTTCGTTGAACAGCGCCCCGAAAAGCACTCCGGCTGCAATAAAGAACACCGCTCCGGGAATCAGCGTCAGTACTGAAAGCAGGGAACCTCCCACCGTAAGCGAGCCGCTCCCGGAAACTGACGCCACGACAAGCGACGCCGCAAAGGAGATCACGCTCTGCAGCACGGCGAGGAGCAGGCATGGGAGCGCGTAGCCTGCAATGAAATCCGCGCTGTTCATCGGAGTGGCGTAAAGCCGCACCAGGAAAGCCCCGGATCTGTCCTTTGACACGGTGAGCGTGGTGAACAGCATTACGAAAGAAAGCCCGAACACTGCGATTCCGCCTGCAAGATTCTCAATACGGAACAGCGTCATGTTGGCTTCCGGCGGAATGCTCTCGTTTATCACGCTCATAATAATCAGCATTATAAGTGGGAATCCCAGGCAGAATATGTAGCTCAGAGGGTCGCGGAGCAGTTCCTTAAAGTTCCTTGATGAGAATGCGAGCACCTTTTTCATCTGTCGGCACCTCCTGCCTGTTCGGCAATTCTGACGAACGCGTTTTCCAGTCCCTGTTCTCCGGACAGCTGTTCCAGTTCCCCGAGGGTCCCGACAGCGTGGATCCTGCCGCCGACCATTATTGCAATGCGGTCGGACAGCTGTTCCGCCTCCTCCATGTAGTGGGTGGTGAGGATTATCGTGATCTTCCCCCTTAGGGATTTCACCGCGCTCCAGAGTTCACGCCGGGCAAGCACGTCAAGTCCGAGGGTCGGCTCGTCCAGGAAGAGCACCTCCGGCTCGGAGATAAGCGCCATGGCGATTGACAGCTTGCGTTTCCAGCCGCCGGAAAGAGTTTTCGCCCGGGAATCCAGGACTTCCTCCAGGCGGAACAGACGGGTCATGTCGTCGATACGCTGCGCGGTCCTTTCCCGGGAAAATCCGTAAATCCCGGCGATAAGCCGCAGATTCTCCCGGACAGTGAGATTCCCGGCAACTGCGGTATCCTGTGGTGAGATTCCCACGATACGCTTTACCTGCGCGGATTCGCTCGCGGTGCTGTGTCCGGATACGAAAGCCTCCCCGGAAGTGGGCTTTGAAAGGCAGGTCAGCATGCGGATAGTCGTGGTTTTACCTGCGCCGTTCACTCCCAGGAGCGAGAACAGCTCCCCCTTTTCTATCGAAAGGTCAAGTCCGCTTACCGCCGTTTTTTCTTTGTACTTTTTTGTCAGTCCCTTTGTCAGTACTGCCGTCATTGTCTTTTCCTCCCTTTGGCGAAAGAATATCAAGAGGATTTCCGAGCTTGACCAGCGCCATTCCCTTATCCTCGTCGCCGAGGACAAGTATTGCGTCGCCGGGGTGCAGCCTGAATACTTCGCGGCATTTCTTGGGGAGCGTTATCTGACCCTTGTCGTTCATCTTCGAAAGACCGAATATGTGCTTTTTGCCATCGTCGTTTGCGTTGTACGAGGACAGATTCCGCACCAGGATATCCACGGTGGTGCCGTAAAGGTCCGCCAGGGCAATGCAGCTTTCGATGTCCGGGAGGGTGTCCCCGTTTTCCCATTTTGCGACCGCCTGCCGGGATACGTTCAGCTTTTCCGCCACCTGCTCCTGGGTCAGACCGCTCTCCCGGCGGTATATCTTCAGGTTGTTGAATTCAATGCTCATGTTTTCACCTCATGGTATGATTATATCACTTCGGGCATGTTATTTCTACCAAACAAAACTGACATCATGTTACTTTTGGATAACATTCGGGGAATATGTTAAGCTGTATTTACATACAAAAAAAGCTGCTCAAAGCAGCTACAGGCTGTCGATAAACCGTCATCTGTGTCGTCACTCCGTGCTGCGACAGGCAATAAGCCTAGTCGCAGCACGCGTTTCTGGCATCTGACGATTTCTCGGCAGCCTGTGATGGTTATTTATCCGACAAGTGCAAGGACGCTATAGATCAACGGCAAGAATCGGATATCCCTGTTCATAGGGCTTCACGGTTTCCGGGAATTCCGTCGCGTGCCGGAACAGCCTTTCCGCAAATCCGTCGGAGTTCACGAACCTGCACAGTTCCTCCAGCGGAAGCTTGATCACTGCCGGACAGACCGGGGAAATGGTGATCACGCGCATTCCGTTGATGGAGTTCACCCGGAACGGCCAGATCATGCAGTCGAACGGGCGCTTGTCCCCGAGAGTGCAGCCGTGGTCGCTGGCGGCAGGGCACATTATTACTTCGCTGCCGTGGAATTTCATGTCGAACACGCAGCTTTTAGTCCCGGGAATCTGGCGGACCGGCGCCGTTCCCTCTGCGACAGCGGATTCCTCCTCGCCGGCGAATATCGGTATCTCCCACTTGTCGCTGTCTACGAATCCGCAGCATATCCTGCATTCAGCGCAGGTTTCGTGGGATAGCAGCTTGCTGAGCAAAATTACTCACCACCTATAAAGAGCTGGCACCAGTAGTCACACCAGCCGTTGTTATAGTGACCAATGCCTATGTATTCCGCGTTGGGGTCCAGAATATTTCCGCGGTGCCAGGAGTCGCTCATCCAGCACTTCATCGCGCCCTTGGCGGTGGAGTAGTAGTACGCGAGATTCTCGGTCCGGGTGTTGCGCTTCACGCCGTATTCACTGAGGACGGTGTCCCAGCGGCTTCCGTCCGGGCGATAGTGGGACTGACAGTACGAATATTCCTTCGCGCGCACCTGAGCGGCTTCAGTAAGCGCCGTAAGAGCCTTGAGCGGCTTCAGTCCGTATTCCGCACGGGTTTCGTTCACCAGCTCGAAAATCGCCTGCGCCTTGGGATCCTCGAACTGATCCTCGCTGATGACGTATTTCTCGGTTACCACCTTGCTCCGGGCGAGGTTCTCGGAGAACGACGCGAACTTCAGCGTGGTGGTTTCGCTGATCGTGATAGCCTTCTTGTACTTGTTGGAATCCTTTGTGGGAGCGGAGCCGTCGGTAGTGTAGTAGATATCCGCCGCCGGATCAAGGCAGGTGAGCTTCACCTTAGCCTTGTCGCTGTAGGTTCCGCCGTCCAAGGAGGCGGAGGGGACAGCGCTCCTTATTTTGATAGATGACTTATCGCTGCTGACCAGGGTACCCTCGGAATAGCATGCCATGCGGATAACCGTGTTTTCCTCGACGATTATCGCCCTGCCCTCGTACAGCATGGAATCCGTGTCGGGCTTTGAGCCATCGGTGGTGTAGTATACATCTGTGGATACGCCGTTTATTATGGTCACGAACTGCGTAGTATCATAATAACCGCTCTCGTGCGAAATATACACGTCTGTTTCCCTGGAGTCCGCCGACGAGGCATATGCGTTAAGTGACAGTGAAGTTCCGAGCAGGACAGCCGCAAAGAATGCCGCTGCTTTGTTTTTTAGTGACATATAGTAACTCCGTTCTTTTTGATCAGGAAAAATCCGTGGGATCATGCATGGAATTCCCCAAAACGACAACAAATTTAAACAATCCACTACATATTATATACTATTTGCTGAATTATGTCAAGTCGGTTACAGAAATATTACAAAACGGTTACATTTTTTTGACTTGTGGGATTTCGGAAAAACCACATATATGAGAATAATCTGCAATATAACAATAAATATGACAAGAGTTATTATCTTTCTGGTGAAATATCATAATTTCAATAGTCAATTTTCATCTATTTTTCACCTTATGATTATTGACTTTAACAAAAAATCCGTTATAATATAAATAGTTGAGTAAGTAAACATAAATATCGGAAGCTTACAACGGAGAAAGGAATTCTACAATGAAGAACAGCAACAACAACACCTACATGTTCAAGGGGAACGAAACCATCAAGAGCGTGAACGACGCGTCTTTCATGTTCGGCAAGTTCGTATGCAAGGAGCTGGAAGCTATCGGCATGCGTTCCTCCTACCGCCACGTCATGAAGCCGCTCATGGAGCAGGACGGAATGACCCAGCTCGAGCTGGTTAATCTAACCCAGCTGAAGGCTCCTACCATCAGCATCACCCTGCGCAACATGGAGCGCGAGGGAATCGTGCGCCGTGAGAAGAACGACATTGACCGCCGCGAAACCCACGTTTACATCACTGAAAAGGGCAGAGAGATGCACAAGAAGATTCTTGAAGCGTTTGACCGCGCTGAGCAGGTAATGCTCCAGGACGTTTCCGAAAAGGAAATGGCAACCGCCAGAAAGATTCTCGCCAAGATGACCGAGAACCTCCGCAAGGAACTCGGAGGCGACATAAGTGAGTAAAGTACTGAAATACCTGAAGAAATACTGGTATTTCGCCGTACTTTCTCCTCTTTTCATGATCCTTGAGGTCAGCATGGATCTCGTTCAGCCTTCGCTCATGTCCCGTATCGTTGACGATGGCATAGTCAGGCAGGACTTTGGAATAATCCTGAATCTGGGCATACAGATGCTCATATTCACGCTGCTCGGCTGCGTTGGCGGAATCCTGTCCGGCGTATTCGGAAACCTTGCCGCACAGAATTTCTCCAACGACCTGCGCAAGGACGCTTTTGCAAAAGTGATGAAGATGTCCTTCCAGCAGACCGACAAATTCACGATAGGCTCCCTGGTAACGCGGCTTACCAACGATATTACCGCCTGCCAGGATTTTGTCGGTATGGCGCTGCGCATGATGGTGCGTACTCTCATGCAGTTTATCGGCGGAATCGTAATGGTGCTTTCCATCAACGCGACTTTCGGTTATATACTGCTTTTCACACTTCCGGTACAGATCGTTGTGATTATTCTTGTTCTCCGCAAGGGGGCGCCGCTGTTCAGCGTGGTACAGAGCAAACTCGACCGCGTGAATTCGGTGGTGCAGGAGAATGTCAGCGGTGCCCGGGTGGTCAAGGCGTATACCCGGGAGGAATACGAGTATGACCGTTTTAGCAAGGCTAACGACGATCTGGTTTCCACCAACCTCCGCGTTCAGAAGCTGATGGCGCTGCTGGTGCCTATCCTGTCGATACTCATGAATGCTTCCGTGATCGCAGTCATCTACATAGGCGGCGAGCCTGTCCGCACCGCGGCTGAGGGCGCTCAGGTGGGAAGTATCATGGCGGCTATTACTTACATTACCCAGATCCTTATGTCGATGATGATGATCGGCATGATGTTCCAGCAGGTGACCAGGGCGACCGCTTCCGCTTCCAGAATCCGCGAAGTGCTCGAGGCTGACCCGGTCATTTCCGACGGGAATTTCACCGGCAGCACTCCGGAAAACGGGACCGTGGAATTCCGCAACGTATCGTTCAGATACCCCGGAGTCCAGAGCGGAAACGTGCTTTCCGGCGTAAATTTCCGCGTGAACAAGGGCGAAACGGTTGCAGTCCTCGGAGCCACCGGCTGCGGAAAGACTTCGCTTGTAAGCCTTATTCCGAGATTCTATGACGCCACGGAGGGCGAAGTCCTGGTCGATGGCGTTGACGTACGGGAATACAAGCTGGACGAACTGCGCCACAAGATAGGATTCGTGCTACAGAAGAGCGAGCTGTTCTCTGAAACCATCGAGCAGAATATCCGCTGGGGCGACCCGGACGCCACCGACGAAGAGGTGAAGCGTGCCGCGGAGATAGCCCAGGCGGACGAGTTCATCAGCGGATTCACGGACGGCTATAAGGACATGATCACGGAAAAGGGAAGCTCCCTTTCCGGCGGACAGAAGCAGCGCCTTTCCATCGCCCGTGCGATTGTAAAGAATCCCGAGATACTGATATTTGACGACAGTATGTCGGCGCTGGACCTTGCAACTGACGCGAAGCTCCAGCAGACGCTCCGCGAGAAGCTGAAGGGCACCACCGTTATCATGATAGCGCAGCGTGTCGCCAGCGTAATGCGCGCGGACAAGATCGCTGTAATAGACAACGGCACCATAGTTGCATTCGATAATCATAACAACCTAATGAAGACCTGCGATGTGTACCGCGACATCTACAATTCCCAGATGAGAGAGGGGGCTGAGCAGGTTGGCTGAAAAACAGGCTCCCGTAGTTAATCTCAGACCCGGCGGACCTGGCAGAGGTCCCGGCAGGGGAGGTCCTCCAGGAATGATGCCCGGTGAGAAGCCGAAGAATCTCAAGGGAACTCTCAAGCGCATACTTTCCTATATAGGAAAGAACCGCCGCCTTATCATTGCCATGCTGGCGGTAATGCTGTGCGCAACGCTGCTGAACGTAATCGCTCCTACAATACAGGCTAACGCTATTGACGCCATCGCGAAACTTGACGCAGGCACGCTGATAATGTGGCTTGTTGTAATGGCGGTGGTGTATTTCAGCAGCGCTATATTCACTTACTTCCAGAACCTTTTTGCGGCAATGCTTTCGCAGTACACCGTCAGGGTAATGCGTAAGGATCTTTTCGCGCGGATATCCCATCTGCCGATAAAGTATATGGATACCCACAAGCACGGCGATATCCTCAGCCGCATGACTAACGATGTCGAGAACGTGTCGAACTCAGTGTCGCAGTCCCTCGGTTCGCTGATTTCCGGCGTGATCATGCTGATCGGCTGCTTTGTGATGATGCTGATACATTCCTGGCTGATGACGCTGGTCAGCATGGTGACAATCGTGCTGACGCTTGTCGTAACGAAGTATCTGTCGAAGTTCATGCGGAAGTACTTCCCGATGCAGCAGTCCAAGCTGGGACAGCTGAACGGTCAGATCGAAGAGGCGGTCAGCGGCTGCAAGACGGTCAAGGCTTTCACCCACGAAGGAAAGATATGCGAGGACTTCAACCGCACCAGCGACGAGCTGAAATCCGTGGGCGTAAAGGCGCAGATACTTGGCGGTTCCATGGGTCCGTGCATGAATACGATCGGCAATTTCGGATTCCTGCTGATCGCGGTCGTGGGCGCAATTCTCGCTTCAAGACCCGAAACGGATATGCTCTATATTTCTATAGGTACTATCCAGGCGTTCATCACATATTCCAAGCAGTTCACCAGACCTATCAATGAGATCGCGAACCAGTATGCGCAGATCCAGTCAGCACTTGCCGGCGCGGAACGCGTGTTTGAGGTTATGGACAGCCAGCCCGAGGACGAGGGTGGCAGTGAACCGTTTGAAATTGAAAATGTAAAGGGCGATATCAATTTTAAGGACATCGATTTCTCCTATGTCAAGGGCGAGCAGGTCCTCAAGCATTTTGACCTGTGGGTAAAGAGCGGACAGAAGATTGCGATTGTAGGCGCAACAGGCAGCGGTAAAACTACCGTCGTCAACCTGTTGACGCGCTTCTACGATATTGACGGCGGAGTAATCACGCTGGACGGTCAGGATATCCGGAACGTCCCGGTGAAGAAGCTCCGTGGAAGTATCGGCATAGTGCTCCAGGATACCGTGATATTCTCGGATACGATCGCGCAGAATATACGCTACGGCAGGACCGGCGCGACGGACGAGGAAGTTATTGCGGCGGCAAAGGTAGCGCGCGTGGACGACTTCGCCTCCAAGCTGTCGGATGGGTACAACACAATGCTTTCCGAGGGCGGAAGTAATCTGTCCCAGGGACAGCGCCAGCTGATCTCTATTGCGAGAGCGGTGCTTGCTGACCCGAAGATACTTATTCTGGACGAGGCTACTTCCAGCATTGACACCAGAACCGAAATGCACATTCAGGAGGCAATGGTGGCGCTTATGAAGGGCAGAACGAGCCTTATTATTGCGCACCGTCTGTCTACGATCCGCGACGCGGACAAGATCGTTGTAATCAAGGGCGGACAAGTAGTCGAGGCAGGCAACCACGATGAGCTACTTACTCAGAGGGGTTGCTACTACGACCTGTACCAGAGCCAGTTTGCAGGAATTGCTACATAAACCAGAGGGCTGCTTCCCATTGGAAACAGCCCTTTTGGCATGCGTATAAATTAAGAACGGCAGCATATCGCAATGCTGCCGTTTTCATATTATGGTCGGAGTGACAGGATTCGAACCTGCGGCCTCAACATCCCAAATGTCGGGAAAAAGTGCGCTCAATCCGTTTGGATATGCGATTCACGCGTTTGCGTTGACACCCATTTGACACCCATCGCCATTGTCTTTTACCACACCGGAAAGATACTCGTCCAACTTTGTAATAGTTTTTTTCTTGTACTCCGCGTCGAGGTGGGTATAGATTGAAAGGGTGGTTGAAATGTCTGCATGTCCTGCCTGTTCTTTGGCAGTGAGTACATCGACGCCAGCTTTATAGAGCATTGTAATGTATGTATGCCGGAGCGAATGTGCTGTGAATTTTGGAATAATGATAGGTATTTTTTCGGGAGTAAATCTCGACTTCGGGGCTTCTCTTTTTAGCGGTGAGCCATCTTTGCCCTTGTTCCATTCAATACTTTTGCCAAAATCGCCATATTTAAAATTGAGCTCGGCAATGTAACTGTTCCACAAACGTTTCCAGGCAGAATCGCTCATAAGCTTCCCCTTAGCGGAGGGGCAAACCAGCGCGAATGGATTCCCGGCGAGAGGTTTAAGGTAGTCCACAAGGAGCTGGGGTATATAGACCGTGCGCGCAGCAGCTTTGGTCTTGCCGCCAGATTTTAGATTTGGTACGCCGTTAATAAATTCAACGGATTTGTTGACGGAAATCGTTCCAGCGCTGAGATCTACATCGCGCCAAAGCAAGGGGATAAGTTCTCCGCGCCGCAGCCCTGCATACAGCATGATCATTGCAGCGGTCTGTGCACGGTGCGGAGTATTGCGAACCCATTGTTGCATTTCGTCTGACAGGGCTTCCTTGCTATGAGCTTCTGCTTCTGACGGTATCTTTACCGCCCGAGCGCAGTTATACTCAATAACGCGGTTTTCGATAGCAAAATCCAATATCTGAGCAGCTGTATTCCTTATCTCCTCGAGGGTTTGCCGGGCTGTAGGATTTCCGGTGTGGGGATTGCACACGGCGATGTCAAGGATTACTTCCTGAATGTCTGCGACACGGAGTTTGCTGATAGGTATGCATGCGATTGATTCCAGATTGTTTACTTTCCGCTCATAGGATTTGTAACGTCCGTACGATACTTGAATTTTCTTGAGTTTCAGCCACTTTTCAGCCCAATACGCGAATGTATCATGCTCGGCCGTAATATCAATCCCTTTTCCAAGCTTGGTCTTGAGATCCGTGACCTTTTCCTGGAGCTCCTTGTTGTTGGCTGCGTAAACATACTTATACTTTCCATCGCCGATATAGACTTTTGACTGCACCCGTCCGTCCTTGCGGACTGTGTTTTTCATTCTTGCCATGTTATCCTCCTTGACATATTGCGGACAACATGCTATAATAAAGCTTGTAGGCGGCTTTTATAGCACGCTGTCACGTTTCTGCTCCTCTCGTGTTTGCGGCACGGGAGGGGCTTTTTCTTTTATGTACCGCCCTTATTCGGGGCGGTTTTTTTGTTGCTCTATCCAGGGCTTGAAAGCTTCAAACACCTGGCGCTCAAGCGGTGATGTCAGAAATTTCCCTCGAGTTCGGAGCACCTGCATGCGTTCTGCACGGTACCCGGCAGCCTGGTTGGAGATCTCGCAGATCCGGGCGATTTCCTCCGGCTCATAGGCTTCCAGTCCCCAGAGCACGCAGGCAGGAGCAAGGAGTCGCGCCGCGAATTCGTCCGCCTGGGTCTCCGCAGGTTCTCGCCTGTCCGAAGCTGTCCGAAAATGTCCGGATTTGTCCGGGCTGAGTTCATGACCGAGCAGGATATGCCCGAGCTCATGGGCGATGGTGAACCGTACGCGCTCACGGCTTTCAGCGTCGTTGTAGATTATCTGCCAGTTTCCGGCGCTGTCAACCAGGGTGCACCCGGATTCTCCGGGCTTTAAATAATGCGCGTTGCTGTCCTTTACGACTTTCACGCCGCAGGCTCCTGCGATTTTTAGCACCTTTATCGGCAATTCTGCCGCGCCAGTCCTGATAAGGCAGCGCCAGGACGCGTCCCGCGCGTCTTTGTAGAGTTTGTATGCGTTTGTGATAATTCTCACCTCCACAGGTATTGTACCCTGTGGAGGTCGAATTATAGGGAATTATCAGAGGTCGTTGTCCGGGTTCTGCGTTTCGTCCGGAGCTTCGTCCAGGCACTTTCGCTCTTCGGGGGTCAGCGTTACGATCTCCGGTCCGCGATCGTCTGCGCTCCTGGCGTGTTTTAGGCGGATATTCGGTTTCTGATACCGCTCAGTATCGCCGACCATTCGCGCGGTCTGCATGATGTAGTCCTGTCCCTCCTGGTTCACGTTCCGGTAGATCGTGAGGAGCTCCTGCTCATCTGCGCTCGGGAATTTGAGTGGGGGCTTCTTTTCGGTTTCGGTCCAGCCCATTAGAACGCTTGGAGTAGTCTTAAGTGCTCTTGCAAGTGCAACTATCGTTGATTGATTTATATCCAGGACATCATTTTCAATTTTGGATATGCTAGTTTTTGTTGAGTAGCCTATCTCTTTAGCAAGCTCTTCCTGAGTTAATCCGGCTTCTAAGCGTAACTTCTTTATTCTCTCTCCTAATGTCATGCTTTCACCTCCTGTTATAGTATATCACATTGTGTCCATAATGTCAACAATAATTAACATGCAAGTCGCCAAAATGTAAACAAAATGCACCTCTTTTATTTGTGCAAAAAAGAGAAACGCGCCAACAACTGTTGACATAATGGAAACTTTGTGCTATGATATAGATGTACCCAAAATGGCAACATGAAAGGAGGTTACATAATGACAAACGGCAAACTTCTGAAAGAAATCGCAAAAGCAAAGCAGATCACTCTCCAGGAACTTGCTGAAGCTCTTGGATTAACACGCCAGGGGCTTTCAAAGAAAATAGAGAACAGGTCAGAGTTCCGCGTGAGCGAGGTTTCTAAACTCGCGGAAATCCTTGGCTTGTCCGAGAAGCAGAAGCAGGAGATTTTTTTTGCAATGTAAGTTGCTGAAATGGCAACGCGGACTATTGAAAGGGGGTGAGAGAAATGAACGGTGTTACAGCAGAACTGATATCAGTCATTAAGGTAACAAGCATCACAGGGGCAGGAACAGAAAACGACCCCATAAGAGAGGTCGTTAACTATTTCTTGCCTGATGGAACACAGATAGCACACGAGGACAGTTTCAAGCCTTTCTGATGGTTTCGGCTTCCTCTAAGGTGAGTTCGGAAATAATATAGGTGTAGCAAGCTTTGATAAAGCGTTTCATATCCTGCACGTCAAGGTCGGGGTGCTTCCTTACATAATGCGTTTCATCATTACCGAGCCAAACAGATTTTTCGGCTAGTGTTTTGATTTTGGGGCTATCAACATAAGCCTTTATGCACGGTGCAAGAAGCATAGACTTGATTTCATCTTCTTTGCCAGGATTAAAGTGTATCGCGTAATCCTTGATAAGAAACTCCAGGGACTTCCGGTATCCCATTCCTGCAATGTGGTTCAAAGACATAGTTTCAGCCTGCTTGGACTGGTTGTATATCTCTACGAATGTTGGGGACAGCGTTGCAAGACTATCCTCAAACTTTTCGGCGACATATTTTACTGGTTCTGATGATATCAATTCTATTGTTTTAAAAGTCGATGGTTTCGCCACAATCGGTTTAACCTGATACGTTGTAATAAAGCAAGATTGACATCCGCTGCAGAAATTAAATACCGTTGCGTGGTAATTTTGACCGTGCTTGTATAGCGCGTTTCCTATGTCTTTAGCAATGATATGTGCGTGGCAAATCGGACAGTTTTCTGCTTGGTCGAAAACAAGTTCGGTAAATTCTCCGTTAATCAAATTGTTGCACTTTCGGGTTATTTGCACAGCAATCACTCCTTTAGGGGAATTATATCACAAATCATTGCAAATGTCAAACATAAGGAAAGAGGTGAACACCATGTTTACAAATCGTACGCCCGACGGCAGAAACAACATCGTCGGCGTAAAGATCGCGCAGATCCGCAAGAATCTCCGGATATCCCAGCGTGAGCTTGCTGACCGGCTCCAGATCAACGGGCTGGATATCGACAAGAACGCAGTCCAGCGCATGGAATCCGGGCAGAGATTCATCACGGATATCGAGGTTGTCGCTCTGGCGAAGGTCCTGAGCGTGACCATCGAGGAACTTTTAAGGAGGTAGCAATGGCGAGGAAAACAAAAATTATTAAGCGCCCCCCGACGACATGGGCGCAGGTGCCGCCGGTACTTGACAGCGAGTATGTGGCTATCCTGTTCGGGCTCTCTGTGAAGAGCGTACAGGCGCTGACGCGCGCCGGAGAAATCCCTGCGACCAGGCTCGGGAACAAGTACCGGTACGACAAGGGGCAGCTCATGAAACTCATGGACGCAGAAGAGGCGGTGCAATCATGACAGATCAGGCAAGGGAACGCTATCGCCTGCGCAAATCCGAGCACCGCTGCGTAAGGTGTGGAGCAGGGCTCCCGGAGAAGTATAAGATCGCGTGAGGTGAGCAGCATGAAAATACTCAAGCCAATAATCACCGCCGCGTTCTTCGCCGGACTGCTGGGCATGTTCCTGGCGATTGCAGCCCTGGAGAGCGGCAGACTTGACGGCGCTGCATACTGGGTGCTCATATCAGCCTGCGCGGTGCTGAGCGGCGGTGCTATCCTGGGAGCAATGGCAGCGTACAAGTACGAAGAAAGGAGGACAAGCCATG
>OOCI01000083.1_pt1 | contig 86555 bp, 91 predicted proteins | sample 1671761 | NCBI WGS metagenome assembly OOCI01 (sample SAMN06348190, study PRJEB24527) | human gut metagenome | biome: human gut; feature: ankylosing spondylitis patient; material: feces | host: Homo sapiens | place: China | collected 2015-10
GATCCCCGTATACAGTGACGGTCTTCTGCCTGGACGTCTGGCCGGAAGTGACCTCCGAACGGCATCCGGTGATGGTCCTGAAAAGCTCGGACACCTCCTTGTTCGCACGACCGTCCAATGGCGGGGCCTTGACCCTGACGTTCATCCTGCGCCTCCATTCGTCGAACCCGTCCGGACCGGAGCGGTTGGACCTGGGGGACACCGACACGTCTACCTCGACGCACCCGTCGCGCACCCTGCAGACGTCGGAGACCTTCATGCCCCCTGGATATCCGAGCGTGCATTTCACGGTGTTGCCTCGGCACATCCGACACTGGCCCGCTCGCCCCGGGAACATGTCCGGCGGGCAAGTCGTAGCCCTTATCTATGGCACCGTTGATGGCCTTCCGATGAGCCCTGCGTTGGAGCCGATGTCGTTCGACGAGCTGTCGGAGCTGTACAGGGTGGAGATGAAGAGCAGCGCCATAACCCAGGTGCGCAAGGACCTGTTCAGGGCGATGGCCAACCTGCTCACCACGCTCCGCCTGGAGTACGACCGCCAGATGGCCCTGGACCCCGAATCCGTCATGTGCGAGGGGGCCGACCAGCGCAGGAAGAAGGCGGAGAGGCTGGCCAAGGACATCGTCCACATTAGGACCCAGAAGATCTGCCAGATGGCGATTAGGGGGGCCATGGGCGGCAGGAACGCCCTTGAGGTACTCACCGATGAGGAGAAGGACTACTACGAGAGGGTCCTGGACCTGTCCAAGAGGCACATGTCGGAGGTGGACGTCCTCCGCGGAAGGAGGAAGACCGTAGCCACCCATATCGACGAGGTGCCCGAACCGGTCCGCGCCGAGCCTGAGCCCGTGAAGGAGGCCCCGGCCCCGCCTGCGGACGAGGTCCCGTTCGACGACTCCCCCGACGACTTCCAGGACGAGCCCATACCGGACGAGTTCGACGGATTCCCCGAGGAGCCGTTCGACGATGTCCCTCCAGCGCCTGCGGAGCCTGCACCAGCGGTCGCTGTCAAGCCTGAGACTGCTCCCTCCGAACCGGAGGCCTCGGATGAGCATCCTGTGGAGGCCCCCGCCGAACATCCCGCACAGGTCGACGGCGATGAGCTGGAGCCGATCCTGATAAGGGTGATGGAGGACCTGCCGGAGTTCGTTGGACCGGACAGGGACTATAAGCTCCTGAAAGAGGACCTGGTGATGCTGCCCAGGGTTCTTGCCGAGGTCCTGATCAATTCCGAGAAAGCAATGGCCATCAGGCCTACGCCTTGAGGGTCCTGGTGTCGCCGGGGAACTCCAGACAGTCTATGTTGAGACGCTTTATCCCCGTGATCTCCGACACCGTGTCCCTGGCCAGGTCGGGGATGTTGTTGGTCTTGCTCAGATGCGCGAGGAAGAGCTGGCGCCCCGAATCAGACATGGTCCGGCGTATCGCATTGGCGCAGTCGACGTTGGACAGATGCCCCCTCTCGCTGCCGATAAGCCTCTTCAGAGCTACCGGATACGGACCGTCCGCCAGCATCTTGTTGTCGTAGTTGGACTCGATAACCGCTATGTCCGCGGTCCTGAGCGCGGCCTCTATCTGGAAGGTCAGCTTGCCTGTGTCCGTCGCCAGGAGGACACTTCTGTCGTCCCTCTGGGTCAGAAACGCATTGGGCTCTATGGCGTTGTGAGAGGTGGGAAGGGGTGTGACATGGAAACCAGCTACGTCGAAAGGCTCGGCCGAGTCGAAGGGCACGAAGTCCACGTTACCCAGACTGAGCTGGGAGAACGTGGCCATGTTGCACATCACAGGCACCCCCAGCTTCCTGGCTGTCGCCCCGGCACCGGAGACGTGGTCGCTGTGCTCGTGCGTGAGGAGGATCGCCTTGACGACATCCTTGTCCACACCCTCCTGCTCCATCAAGGAGAGTATCCTCTTGCAGCTGATGCCGGCGTCTATCATGATGGCCTCGCCGTCGCATTCGATGACGGTGCAATTGCCATCGCTACCGCTGGCCAGTACGTGGACCTCGATCATCCGGTCTCAAGCCTTCTTCTTGTAGAGCGCGAAGATGATGTCCCCTCTCGATATGATGCCGACCACGACCCCCTTCTCGACGACGGGGAGGCGGTTGACCTTCATCTCGATCATCGCCGAGAGAACCTCCATGATAGTCGTGTCCGGAGTGGTTGTGAGCACCGTGCGGGTCATGATGTCTGAGACCAGGGTGTTGGAGATCTCCTCTGATATGCTCTTGAGGGTGGAGTTCTCCTCCATTCCGGAGTCCATCGGATAATTGAGCATGACGGATCCGGGACTGTCGTCGTCCAGAGCCTCCTGGTACTTCAGCAGCATGCCGAGAACATCGTTCTCGCTGAGGATCCCCAGGAGATGGTTCCTGTTATCCACCACGGGCGCGCCGGAGATGTTGTCCAACGCGAACTTTATGACCGCCTTCTTGACGGTGTCGTCGGGCTTAAGCGTCACCACCTGCGTGGTCATCAGGTCCCTTACCTTCAACTTAGACATCGGGTGGGTATTCCTGTACTGCGCTTATATGGGTTTGGTTCACGGGTTGGGAACTCAACCCCCGCAATAAGTCTGGATGGCTGTGGATAGTTTTATGTATAAGCAGGTATTCAAGGGGTTTAGTGGGCCTGTAGCTCAGCTAGGTAGAGCGTTCGACTCTTAATCGAACGGCCAAGGGTTCGAATCCCTTCAGGCCCGCCACTTCTCAATCCAGATCACCTCGAAAAAATTCTATGGATTTCCGTCTGCAGATCAGGCGTCCTCCATTTGTCTAGTGTTTTCCCAAAATGCTAGCATTTCGTCGGTTGCTGAACGGTTGTCCTTGTCGCAGTAGTAACGCTGCGTCGTGGAGATCGTGGTGTGTCCCATGACCAGGGAGACGTTGTGAATGTCGTGTCCCTCGTCGAGTGCGCGCTGTCCGAAAGTGCGTCTGCACTTGCGAAGCTCGAATGTCTCCCCGATATCCTCCTCGACCGCCTTCTTCAGCTTCTCCAGCATGTTGTATCCGATGAACTCCTCCTTGCCCCTGATCGGAGGGAAGAGGGCGTCGGAGGTCTTGCCGGAGATCTCCAGCTTGAAGGCCCTGGCCTCTAGGTACTTCCTGAGGGGAGGGACTCCGTCCGGATGGACGGGGATCCAGCGGGCGGTGCCGTAGGAGCCCTCACCCTTCACATGGACCGCGAGGATCTCGGCGCTGTCGCCGGAGATGTGGACGTTCCTGACATACATCATGCGGAGCTCCTTCGGGCGGAGGCCGGTGCAGATGGCAAGGCACACGATGCCGTAGGCCTCGGAGAGCTTCCAGTCGAACTCAGAGACCTCCATCGCGCGTGCGAGGATCCTGTCGACGACGGACTCCTCCATCGCCGGTGCGCGCCTCTTGTACTTCTTAGGGTAGTGTGCCGGGTACTTCGACTTGAACGCGGAGACAGCGTCGTTGTCGAAGTACGCGAGCATCTTCTTCAGGATGCCCAGGTCCTTGAGGATCGTAGCATCCACGACGCCGTTGGCCTTGCGGTATCCCACGAAGGCGTCGATGTCCTTGGCGGTGATCTTGCGGGGGTTGTCGGTGGAGACCCTGCCGTCCTGCTTCAGCTCGTGGAAGATCTTGCCCAGCTGAACCAGCTTGCGGCGGGTCGTGGCGTACGTGCTGGATGAGATATGCCCGTACTCCAAAGGCATGTACTCGTTGAGGCAGTCTGTGAACGGATAGCGGCTCATCTGCTGACTCCGGCCTCCTCGAAGAGCTGCCCCTCGAGGTGGATGATGTATTTCTGGAAACCCATGAAGACCCTGCGCTCGTCCTTCGTCAGGTACGTCAGAGGGAAATCGCGGAGGAACGTGGCGAGAACGCTGACGCTTACCATCCTGTCGATGGCCCTCAACCTGTCCGCCTCGTCCGTCGTCGGGGTCTCCCGCCGTCCCATCTCATCAATAACATTCTTTCCATTCATGTTATCAGTTCCATCATTGTCAAGATGCGTATAAATAGGTTTTCCAGCGATTCCATCGATGGTATCAATGGTATTGATTGGGCGCAGCAAGTTCGGGCAGAACAACAGGATCAGTCTGGTCGAGGGCCTTCCGGACGTCATGAATCTGGAAGTGGGCGATTACGTGGAGTTCCATGTCGTGAACGGCGAGCTGATCATCCGCAAGGAGACCAAGAAATACAGCGGGTTCGACTTCGAAGGCGAGGAAATCCGCGAGAACCTTATCAATCTGGAAAAATCGAAGACCGAGGAGCTCGAGGACGAGGACCTGGATCCTGAAACGGTTGAGGAGAGAGCGAGACAGAGCTACCTGAAGGACAAGGCCGATCGTCAGAAGTCCAAGATGAGATGATCTGACTGATCACAGACCTCATCCATCCCAATCACTCGGAATCGGGGTCGAGAATGATCTCGTTAGTGTGTACCTTTCTACACGTGCTCTTCGACAGCATCTCCATCTCCTGCCAGGCCGCAGAGAAAACTGCTATCGGGCAGAGACACGTCGCTGACATCTCTCCCCGAACTTCGGAATCGACTGTTCTGCTCCCATTGAAGGAAACAACATCCTCCATAGATATGGTCCTGAGACGATCAGCGTACTCACGGACGTGATCGCAATCCGTCTGGATGTCCACGTCCATGCTACCATCATCTCTTGCTGTCACGGTGATACGGCTTCTCTTGTCACAGGTCTTCATATTGGCTATCACACTAGATGCCATGATTATGCCTCGTTGATTGAAATCAACCTGTGGATGATTTAAATATATCGATGAATGTCTATGTATCTATATGGATGCTGACGTTTTCAAAGCATTGTCTGATCCCAACCGGATAAAAATCATGGAGATGCTCAGTGATGGAGAACTCTGCGCTTGCAAAATCCTGGAAGAATTCGACTTCACACAGCCCACGCTTTCACATCACATGTCCGTCCTCTCCAGATGCGGATTGGTTTCCTCCAGAAAGGAGGGGCAGTGGACCCACTACTCCATCAATCAGGACCGTGTACGCGAAATGATCGAATTCCTGAACAAAATGCTGTGACGAAATTACATAGATTGTTGTCGATGTATCTATATAGATAATCGTCTATGCGTAAGACATGACAGTTTGCCCGGCATTGAAATGCGAATGGCGGAAGCAAGCGTCGATCGGATATGCGCCATCGGATGCGAGCGATGGTGATGTACCCCTGTACTGTGTAGAAGGTGATGACCTGTGAGTGCATGGGACTTCATCCAGGATCAGATTCTGGGGATGCAATGGTTGAACGAATTGATCGGTTCCCTTCTAACCGCCTTGGGTATGGACATAACTACCCAGCTTAGGTCCAGCGTCCAGTTCTTTATCTATGACACGATAAAGATCCTGATCCTTCTAACCATTCTAATCTATATCATATCCTATATCGAGAGCTACTTCCCCCCGGAACGTACGAAACGCATATTGGGAAAACTCGGAGGACTAGGAGGAAGGGTTGTGGGCGCACTGCTCGGAACTGTGACCCCGTTCTGCAGCTGTTCATCCATTCCGATATTCATAGGGTTCAACAAAGCAGGCCTTCCCCTGGGAACTTCGATCTCATTCCTGATTTCATCGCCTCTCGTCGACATAGCCTCCATCATAATCCTGATGGGTGTGTTCGGAGCGGAGGTTGCATTCCTGTATGTGATCGTCGGGATTATCCTGGCCGTTGTCGGAGGGACGATCATCGACAGGATGCACATGGAAGACCAGATAATGGATTTTGCAAAAGCCCAATCATGCTCTTGTGGATCCGGAAACTGCTGCAGCGTCGAGGAACAGGCCCCCCATGATTTCAGAACCAGATCCGCATACTCATGGGAGCAAGTGAAGCTCACGGTCAGTAGGGTCTGGAAATACATCCTCATAGGAGTGTTCATCGGAGCCCTCATTCATGACTGGATTCCGACAGACATCATCCAGGCAGTGCTCGGCGACAACAATCCGTTCTCGGTCATAATCGCCACCCTTATAGGTATACCGATGTATGCTGATATCTTCGGCACACTCCCAATTGCCGAGGCGTTGCTGAGCAAAGGGGTCGAGATTGGTACGATTCTTGCATTCATGATGGGAGTCACCGCCACATCCCTACCGTCGATAATGATGCTGAAGAGCGTTATGAAAACCAGACTCCTAGCCGCATTCATCGTGATTGTGATTGTGGGAATAATCGTGACAGGATACCTGTTCAACTTCATCCAACCTTTTCTCTGAGATGATACGATGTTCGGAAAAAAGAAGAAAGAAGAGAAGCACCAGAATGCGTTCGTCAAAATACTCGGCGCTGGCTGCAAGAACTGCGAAATGCTAGAAGCTAACGTTAGGAAGGCCTTGGCCGAATCCGGTCTTGCTGACGAAGTCGAACATGTGACCGAGATCGATAAGATTGTCGCATACGGGGTCATGCAGACTCCTTCCCTCGTCTTCGGTGACGAGGTTGTGTCTGTTGGCAGGGTGCTCAGCGTCGAAGACATCAAAGGTCTCATCACCAAACACAGGGAGATGTTCGAGTGAAGATGCTAGAGGAGTTCTGCCCCGATTTCGTCGAGAAGATGTATGACCTGGAGACGGAAGTCGAGAACAACATGCCGTTCGACGAAAAAACATACCAACTGATCTGCTTTGCACTGGCTGTCAAATCCAGAAGCGCCCCTTGTGTGAAGAAACACTTCCGCGGAGCCCTAATGGCAGGAGCCACGGTGAAACAGGTCTCATACACCCTGGCACTTGTCATGAAGGAATCCGCTGGAGCTGATGATTGCTGGACCCACGAGGTCATCGGAGATTGGACGGAATTGCTGAAAGAAGACTTCCAATGCTGTTGCAACAGATGATCAAAACAGGTGTGATGGCGACATCACACCGACCTTCTTCAATTATCTTCGAAGAAGACCTGCCTCGGACAGTCTTTCCTCCAACCCAAGAACCCTCTTCTCGATGACGTCTATAATTTCCGAATACTCCTGATCTGTTCTGCCAGTTGGATCAGAAAGGCCCCAATCCTCATGGTAGACGCAAGGAATGGCTGGACAACCGGAAATGCAACCCATCGTTATCACAACATCAACAGGAGGAATATCGGACAGCTGTTTCGGATATTGTGTCTGGAGAATGTCCACATCGAACCTTTCTAAAATCAACCTGGCAGCGGTTGGATCGATGCGGTCTCCGGGCATGGTTCCAGCAGAGAAACATTGGAAAACATCCGAAGCGAACAGCCTACAGATTGCCTCAGCAATCTGACTCCTACAGGAGTTATGAGTGCAGACAAAGGCTACTTTCAACACGAGTTGCAATATGATTTTTCGAAGATATCCTTTGGGTTTCAACTTTGGTTACTCTGTTCAAGTCTATGGGGCCTCCGCTTCGCTACGGCCCCCGTCCGCCGCTGCGCGGCGTCCGTGAGGGCGTGCGGGCGCCCCTGACGGCGACGGGGGCGCCTCGCCCGCCCGACAATCGGGATATGACATGGTCTGCCTGAGTTGGCAGAGGTGAGGAATGAGAAAAGAGAGACAGCTTCCGCTAATCAAGGTGTTCTGATGAATCCGGGAGGTTTCGAAGAATCAACCTGAGACCGATGGTCCCTTCGAGAACGTGTTTGGATCGAGTTTGGAACAGTCGTATCCCATCCATTCGTACAACCGGAGATCAGTGCGATGCACCGTGTTCACCCACATCCAGTTACCCTTCCTGATCTCCGCTTCCTCCTCGAGCTTCTGCATGTCATCCTTGAAGGCCTTGGAGATCACCCAGGTGTGGGAATTCCATATGAGACTGTTGAGGATCGTCCACACCGCCGTCCGGTACTTCACCGGGAGCTCCGAGACCCTCTTGCACTTCCTGAACTCCTCCACATGGTCGAGGTCAAGGGACTTCGTGATGTACTTCGAGATGTAGTTGATCGGGGTGGCGTACCCCTTGATTCCCATGTCATCCTTCGTGAACGCGTAGATATCGATGAACCCTACCTTCCAGATTGGACTGACGGAGTTCCAGTCGTCGAGATTCTTCAGCCTGCCGAGGATGCTACGCGTGTAGGGATCCGATGGATCCGGGCGGAAGGAGTTGCTCTTCCTGTGGAACCTGATCTTCAGGGGCTTGTCCAGATGCAGCAGGATGTGGACCGCGGGATAACCGGAGACCGTCGACTCCTTGACGATCACCTTGGAGTAGCCTCCTTCGAGGGCCTTCTCCAGACGGGAGAAGAACCTGGAGATTCCCTTGCCCCTGGACGTTATGAAGAAGTTGGCCTGGTCGCGGGACATAACCTTGTGGTCGACGGTCAAAGTCATGAAGAACAGATGCGAATACAACCCGTCGGCCCTCTCCTCTGAGATCCTCGACTTCTTCAGGATCCTGTTGAGCTGCTTCTTCTTGACGGACTGCCTGAACGCGTACTGGGGATTCCCCCTGCGGGACACCGGGCTGGCGGAATGCTCGCCGGTGTCGAGGTTCGCGAAGAGGTTGTAGTACTCCGCATCGACATGCTCGACAAGGTCCGGAAGAAGGGTATCCGCATCGACCTTCCCGGAGAGGACATCCTCCTGCAGCTGCCTCCTGTGGGCGTTGTCGAAGATGCTCAGAGGGAGCACCCCCTGAGGTTCATGATACCCCTCGCGGAGGAGGTGTCGAATCCTTCAGCCTCACGGCTGCCTGTGGCTGGAATCAATAGAATTTACGCCGGCATTAGACAGAATCTATCGCCAGAGAATGGGGCTCCATAGAATCGGAAAAGAGGTGTCTGGACAGGTTCGGTGCGAGTCCCTTCAGGCCCGCCACTTCTCCATCAAGACTCCTGCTTCGATTGCATCGCGTGTTCTTGCACCGATTGATTCCTCTCGTTCAGAACAGCGCCTGCAATGCGAACACCGCGATGAACAGGGCGGTAATGCACCACATCACGCCGCTTATCTCGCTCCTCCTGCCTGTGACCACCCTCATCAGGCAGTAGATGATGAACCCGATGGCGATCCCGTAGGAGATGTTGTAGCAGAGGGCCATGAACAGGCCCGCGAAGAACGCCGGGACGGCTTCGGCGAGGTCGTCCCATTCCACCTGCCTGAAGGAGGACAGCATGAGTATCCCCACGAGCACGAGGACCGCCCCGTAGGCGGATGCGGGGATCATGCTCACCGCGGGCGCCAGGAATACTGTGGCGGCGATGCACACGGCCACGACGAGGCTCGTCAGACCTGTGCGGCCGCCAGCCTCTATCCCGGTCGTGGACTCCACCACGGTCGTCGTATTGGAGACTCCGAACACGGCGCCCACGGATGTGGCGCAGGAATCCGCCATCAATGCGCGGTCGAGCTTCGTCCGCCCTGGTTCGGAACCATCCGACGAGAGCTCCTCCTCTGTGAACAGCCCGCTCTTCCTGCCCGTGCCGATGAAGGTGCCGATCGTGTCGAAGGTGTCCACCAGGCTGAACGAGACTATCGCGACGATGGCGGCGGGGATCATCGACACATCGGAGAACAGCGACGGAATGCCCTCGGAGGTGAAGATGACACCGAACGTCGATGGAAGCTGCGCCACCGCATCCCCCAACGAGACGGAGTCCCCCATGCTGGTGACTCCCAGCGGAACCCCCACGACCGTCGTGACTATCAGGGCGATGATGATGGCTCCGCGGACCCCCCTGACGTACAGCACGATGGCGAGGACCAGACCGAACAGGAACAGGAGAATGGCGGGATCCGAGAACGAGGCCAGCGCCGGTGTCCCGCCGCTGAACGCCACCACGCCGACCTGCGCCATCCCCAGATAGGCGATGAACAGACCGATCCCCCCTGATATGGCATACTGGAGGCTCTTGGGTATCGACGAAATGATCAGCCTGCGGATGTTGGTCACCGTGATCAGGATGTTGATTATGCCGCAGATGAACACCATGGACAGCGCCTGCTGCCATGTGAAGCCCATGCCGTTGCACACGGTCACCACGAAGAATGAGCACATCCCCAGACCCGGCGCCAGGGCGAACGGGACGTTCGCATAGAGCGACATGACAAGGGTGCCTACCACGGAGGCCGTGATGGATGCCAGGAAGACCGCGCCCCACTCCATGCCGGATCCGGATAGGATCGACGGGGCGACGATGATTATGTACGCCATCGAGAAGAACGTGGTGAGACCTGCGATGACCTCGCGGCCGCGGGTCGTGTCGTTCTCCTTGAGACGGAAGTAGTCGCCCATGGGAAGTAATCGTGTCACGTACTTAATGTGGGTTTTTCAGACAGCTATATAGCACCCGTGGTTCTAGGGTCGCTCATGACCATCGTCGTATTGCACACATCGAAAGGTGACATCAAGGTGAAGATGCACGAGGACATGCCCATCACCACCGGCAACTTCGTCAAACTCGCCAAAGAGGGCTTCTACAACGGGACCATCTTCCACAGGGTCATCGACGGATTCATGATCCAGGGCGGAGACCCCACCGGAACCGGAATGGGCGGTCCCGGGTACACGATCGAGGATGAGTTCGGAAAGGGGCACTCCAACATCAGGGGCACCATGGCGATGGCGAACACCGGCCAGCCCCACTCCGGAGGCAGCCAGTTCTTCATCAACACCGTCAACAACACCTATCTGGACAAGGAGGACCCCAGGACCCCCTACGCCCACCCCGTCTTCGGAACCGTCATCGACGGCATGCCCATCGTCGACAAGATCGGCCGCGTCGAGACCGACAGGAACGACAAGCCTCTCAAGGACGTCAAGATCATCAGCGTCGACGTCATCGACGAGTGATGCGGCACCAATCTACGGAGGGGTCCATAGAGGCCCCTCCCTTCTCCAAACCCATACATCGCCAACTTTTTCATCATGTCAGCCGATTCCCTCGCAACGGAGCGGATACTATGTCCAGGCACGTCATGGAATGTCTCGGAATGAGCCGTGTGACCATCGAGGACGGGAAGGTCGTCGAAGTCACGGAGCCCAAGGTCAGATACTGCCCCCTCTTCGCGAAGCGCAAGGGCATGGAGGAGCTGAACAGGGAGTCGATCAAGGAGAACATCGAGTACCGCATCAGCTCGTTCGGCATGTGCACGGAGGACAGGGTGACAACGATGGACAACTTCCTCAACTTCGGGATCTCGGAGACGCTCTGCTCGGCTCTGAAGAACGGGAAGATCGATGCGGCCGTCATCGCCGCGGACGGATGCGGGACCGCTGTCATCACGGAGCCGTCGCTGGTCCAGGGCATGGGCGGAAGGATCTCGGGGATCTGCGAGACCGAGCCGATCCCCAAGGTGGTCGAGGCCATCGGAAGGGAGAACATGCTGGACCCGGACACGGCCAGGATCGACATGGAGGCCGGAGTGGAGAAGGCGTTCTCTATGGGATACGACAGGGTGGCCGTCACCACGCCTTTCGTGGACTCCGCCGTCAGGATGAGGGACAGGTACGGGGACAGGCTGGTCATCATCGGTGTCCACACCACTGGCATGTCCGAGGATGATGCGAGAAGGGCGTTCGACACATTCGACATCATCACCGCCTGCGCATCCAAGCATCTCCGCGAGGAGTGTCTGAGGAGACCGGATACGCTCGTCGCAGGAAACAAGGTTCCCGTGTACGGGGTGACCCCGATAGGCAAGGAGCTGATGCAGGACAAGCTCGACGAGTGCGGGAAGCAGGCATGGAAGCCTGGAGACCCGACACAGTACCCGGATCCGCTGATCTGACGATCATGTGGGCCCTGCCCCTCGATGCCGCATGGACATCGTTCGTCACGATGTCTGATCGATAGGATATCGACATAATCGGCCTTCACCATCATCGCGATGGTGGCATAATATGGGTCACTCGCCGAGGTAGGTGTCGATGGCGAGATGGGTACCGGACCTCAGGAACACTATGGGGACCTTCTCCCTCCTGAGCCTGCGCCTGAGCTCCTTGTCGTTGGTCAGGACGTAGCCCCCGGTGGCCTTGGCCAGCTCGATCACGGAACTGTCCCCGGTGGCCTGGGTGGGGATGATCTCGTATTTCCTGGCGAGCGACAGGGCCGCTCCGGCGAACTTGTGGTCGAGGTGCTTGAGCTCCCCGATCAGCGGTCCGGGGACGACGATCCTGGCCTCGCCCAGGAGCTCCCTGATGGCGAGGTCCAGGTTCATCTTGACCTCAAAAGGCATGAGTAAGGCGTTTGTGTCGAGGACGACGGTCTGCATCGTCCTCACTCTACGATGCCGTAGCCGATGAGCCTCCACTTGTTGGAGATCCTTCTGGAGATGGCCACCCTCTGTCCCGGCAGTATGCATACCGGGATCTTCAGAGCCACCTCGGCGGAGTCGCTCCTGGCGCTCTTGACGACACCCACGGTCGTGGCCGTGCCGACGCTGAGCATGAGCGGCTCGTTGCTCTTGATCTCCTCCACAGAGAGCTCCGCGGACGATCCGACGACGCGGTCCAGCAGAACGGTCTTCATGCTGAAGTCGTGCGCCACCCTCGGCAGCTCGCCCGGACGGCCGATGACCCTTCCGGTGAGTCCGTCGGATTTCGTGATGGCGGCGTCCAGGCCGGTACCGATGGCGATGAGTCCGCCGGGAAGGACCTTGTCGACGCTCTTGCCGCCTGCCTCCAGGGAGGTGATCTTGGCGGTGATCCTCTCGTAGACGGTCTTACCGGCAACCTCGGTCTTCCTGCCGGGCGCGATCTCGATCTCGTCACCGACATGGAGCGTACCCTGCATGAGGGACCCGCCCAGCACCCCTCCCTTCAGGTCCTCCGGCTTGGTTCCGGGGGAGTTGATGTCGAAGGAACGGGCGACATGCATGAGCGGGGGCGCATCGACATCCCTGACCACCTTGGAGACGATGTGCTCCTCGATGGCCTCGATGAGCATGTCGATGTTGACACCGCGGTTGGCGGAGATGGGTATGATCGGGGCGTTCTCGGCGATGGTGCCTTTGACGAACTCCTTGATCTGCCTGTAGTTCTCGATCGCCTGCTCCCTGCTCACGATGTCGATCTTGTTCTGGACGATGATGATCTTGTCGATGCCGATGATGGACAGGGCCATCAGATGCTCCTTGGTCTGAGGCTGGGGGCACTTCTCGTTAGCAGCCACCAGCAGGAGGGCGCCGTCCATGAGGGCGGCTCCCGAGAGCATCGTAGCCATGAGGGTCTCGTGTCCCGGGGCGTCCACGAATGAGACCGCCCTCAGGAACTCCGTGTCCGCGCCGCAATTCTTGCACTTCTTGGTGGTGCCGTATGCGGCGGGCCCCTGGCATTCGGGGCATTTGTAGAATGCTACGTCCGCGTACCCGAGACGGATAGAGATGCCTCTCTTCAGCTCTTCGGAGTGACGGTCGGTCCACTCGCCGGAGAGGGCCTTTGTCAAGGTCGTCTTCCCGTGGTCGACGTGACCGATCATCCCGATGTTGATCTCGGGCTGCTGAGGTACTTTCATCAGTTCTCCGCGGGAGCCTCGCCCTCGGGCTGGGGGTTGAGGCACTCCTCGATGGACTTGGGTCCGTACTCGGCGACAGCCATGTTGATCTGGACGATCTCGGCAGAGATGGCGGATCCGCGGATGGCGACCCTCTTCCTCTGTCCGGGGTACTTCTCGTGGAATCCCTTGCTGTCGGACAGGAGGAGCTTGATCCTCTTGTTTCCGGGCAGGTCGGACCTCATGGGGGTTCCGTTGCCGTCTGAGCCGCCGGTGATCTTGAGCTTGTAACCGGGGAGACCGACGAAAACTCCATCCACGATCTCTCCGATGTTGACACCAATCAGAGAGTTCGCGTGGTGACCGGACACTGCGACGTTGTAGGACCTTCCGGTCTTGACGTCGTTGACAATGGCTTTGAATTCTACCATTTGAACACCTGTAGGGGCTGGCTATCAGGGGATTATTTATAAACCTTTTTGAAAGGCGGCACACTGGCTCAGTTGAAGAACATCAGGAGCCTGGCGACGCCGATCTTCAGCACATCGGCGAAGGACCTGCGCTGGTACTCCTCTGGCAGGCACTCCACGCCGTTCTCCAGTTCGCGCATGAAGGCTGCCTCCGCCTCGGACGCCACCTCCTCGGAGTACACCAGGCACCCGGCGTTGAGGTCCTGGGCGAGCGGCCTGCTGGAGAGGTCGCCGGATCCGACGCAGCACATCCTGCCGTCTGATATGATGACGCATTTGCCCAGCATCCTGTCCACGAAGTACACCTTCGCCCCGACCATCATCAGCGGATTGGACGCTGCGAGGGAGTTCCAGGACTGGTACCAGTGTTTCCCCCTCCGGGGCAGAAGAATCCTGACGTCCACACCGGAGACCACGGCCATCTTGACGGTCGAATAGATATCGTCGTTCGGGAGGAGATACGGGAACGCCATGTACAGGGTGCGATCCGAGCGTGAGATCAGATCGGCGTAGCAGGAGAGCATGGGATAAGCATCCCCTGTGTCCGGACCGTCCGAGACGACCTGCACCCCGCATCCGCCCTCCACCCTCTCGGGTGGCGAGCCGCGCGTGCCCAGGTCCTCCCCGGTGGCGTGGAACCAGTCCGCACGGAACCTCCTCTCCAGGCGCTCGGCGGCCGGACCCTCCACCCTCACCGTCGCACCCCTGCCCTGGTACGCGATCCTGCCGTCGATAACGGTCATGGCGCGGAGGTTGCGGTTCGCCGGACGGATGGAGAACATTGAGTACAGGGGGTTGTGGAACGAATGGAACGACACCCCGGCACGCTTGAGCCTTCCCGCGTCACGGGTCCTTCCGAATCCTATCGCGGAGGTCATCACATGAACGGAGACCCCTCTGGATGCCGCATCGATGAGTGCCTCGTGGACACCGGCAGAGTCCTTGGGCATGCGGCGGGCCATCAGGCACACCGACTCGCCTGCGGCGCGGATGTCCGAGACCATGTCAGGCGTCATCTCGGAGCGGTCCCAGTAGAACCTCACATCGTTGTCGGATGTGTACACGTCCGCACCGAGGCCCTCGAGGCATCCGGCCCTGACGGCGTCACCCTCGGGCGGCACGTCCCCTTCGCCCCCCAGGAACCGTTCGTCCTCCGAACGCTTGCGGCCGGAGAGCCTCCATCTGGTGTACAGGTTGCTGCCGAACGCGAGATACAGCAGTATCCCCGCGAACGGCACGATCACCACCAGCGATATCCAGAATATCAGCGTCCTGGGGTTGAACCTCTCGGCGAAGATCATCACCACTAGCGCGATCACATCGACGACGAACAGCGGGAGCCAGACCGGCTCCAGTGCGAAGATGAAGCCCAGGAAGGGCCTTGTGAGATAGGACAAGGATCACATACCCCAGAACGGGTCCTCTTTCCTCTTGATGGCCACGGTCTCCTCCATGGCCATCTTCTCGTCATCGTTGAGCTCCAGACCGATGAGCTGCTTGTATCCGGACTCGATGAGGTCCACGTAGATGATGTCCTCCTCGTCGATCTGCCTGCCGACGGTGACGCCCTCGATGGCGACAGCGACCTCCTCGCCCTGCTTCGCCTCCTTGAGTGCGTCCTCGCCGGTGTGGATGCTCTTGATCCTCCCGGCGTCGCGTCCGTCGGATCCCAGCAGGTTCTCCCCGGGCCTTATCCTGCCGGCGAGCACCCTCACTCCGACGATGGCGGGCTTGCTGGCGCGGAAGACGCAGTTGGGCAGGATCTTGAACTTCGCCGGGAAGGAGAACTCCGACCTCTTGTCGGTGTCGGTCTTCTTCTTGCTGTCCTCCACCCACTCGATGTAGTCGTCTATCAGCTGGTAGACGATCTGGTTGGTCATGACGGTCATCTCCTCGTGGTTGGCCAGCTCGGCCTCCGCATCCTTGGACATGTTGACGTTGAATCCGAGGATGACGCAGTTCTTCTTGTCGCCGTATGCCGCCTCCACGATGTCCCTGCGGGTGATCTCCCCGACGCCGTACTTGCGGATGGGGATGTCGTGCTCCTTGGCCTCGTAGGCCAGGGCCTCCAGGGACCCGATGGCGTCCGCCTTGATGGTGATGCCCTTCTCCTGGGTCTCGATCTTGATGCTGGTCTCCTCCTGGAGAGCCTTGATGGCGGGGTCGTTGGGACCCTTGACCACGATGATCGGGGCCCCGGCGATGACGCCCTCGCAGTTCTGGCAGGAGATCTTCACACCGGCGGCGGCATGGAGCTCCTTGACGGAGTCGAACCTGTCCCTGGGGTCGCGGATCTCGTCCAGCGGCTTGGGCTTGAGGATGGCCTTTATCTTAGTCACGACGGGGGCTCCGCGAGTCCCCATGGCGACGGTGTCACCCTTCTTCAGCGTCCCGGAGTAGAGGATCATGTCCAGGGTCTTACCGAGTCCGCGCTCCTCCTTGATCTCGAGGATGGTCCCCTTGCCGGGACCCTCGCCCTTCTCCAGCTGGGACTCGAGGAAACGCTGCGCGAGACCGATCAGGACCAGGAGGAGGTCGGGTATCCCCTCACCCTCCTTGGCGCTGATGGGCACGAGGGCCACAGCCTTCGTGAAATCGTCTATCCTGTCGTAGCGGTCCGCGGAGATGCCCTGCTCGGCGAGCTGAGCGATGACGGTGTAGAGCTTGTCATTGAACGCGGCCAGCGTGTGGTCCTGCTGGACCTTCTCGGCGAGGATGAAAGGCCTTCCCTCCTCGCTGATCCACCCCTGGATCGTGTCGACCTTGTTCAAAGCGATGACGAACGGGGTCTTGTACTGCCTGAGGATGCGGATGGACTCGATGGTCTGGGGCATCAGCCCCTCCCTGATGTCGATGACGAGGACGGCGATGTCCGCCAGCGATCCCCCTCTGGCCCTTAGCGTGGTGAAGGAGTGGTGGCCAGGCGTGTCGATGAATAGAAGGCCCGGTACGTCGAACTTCTTGTTGCCGATCAGCTGCTTGCACACCTTGTAGATGTGCTCGATCGGGACCTCTGTGGCACCGATGTGCTGGGTGATCGCCCCGGCCTCGCGTGCCTGTACGGATGTCCCCCTGATGCGGTCGAGAAGCTTGGTCTTTCCATGGTCGACATGACCAAGGACACTGACAACGGGTTGCCTAATCGCCATGTCCGCCACCTACTGTGATAATAAAAGGGGTTTGTGATGTAAATGGTTTCAGGTCGAGATCACTCGTAGATCCACTTGTCCGCGGTCCTGTCGTAGGAGACGAGCTCCTCGGGCTTGAAGAAGATGGAGATCTCCCTCTTGGCGGACTCGACGGAATCGGATCCATGGATGATGTTCATGCCGGTGACCATGGCGTAGTCGCCGCGGATGGTTCCGGGAGCGGACTCGGCAGGGTTGGTCTTGCCCATCATGCCCCTGCACACGGAGACCGCGTTCTCTCCCTCGAGGACCATGGCCATGACGGGGCCGGAGGTGATGTAGGAGATCAGGGAGGGGAAGAAGGGCTTGCCCTTGTGCTCGCCGTAGTGGTTCTCGGCGGTCTCCTTGGAGATGACCATCATCTTCATGGCGACGATCTTCAGGCCTTTCTTCTCGAAGCGGGAGAGGATCTCGCCGCAGAGTCCGCGCTGGACTCCGTCGGGCTTGACCATGAGGTAGGTCTGCTCCATGGCCATCTTCACTCCTCCTTCTTCTCGGCGGCTTTGAGCCTGGCGGCCTTCTCGATGGCGGCCTTCTCGGTCCACTCGGTGGTCCTTGCGACCCTCTTGAGCTCGATCATGTTCTTGTAGCACTTGTTGGTGTCGAAGAACAGAATTGTACCGTCCTTCTTGACGTACATCTTGCCGGTTCCGGGCTCGATGGGGGCGCCGCAGAAGGAGCATTTCCTGGTTGTGTCCACCATGCCAATCACCTCATTCCGAGTTTCCTGGCCTCTCTGGATGTCTCCCTCAGCATGAGGATGTCTCCCATCCTGACGGGGCCCATGATGTTCCTGGTGATGATTCTTCCTTTGTCACGGCCGTCGAGCACACGGACCTTGACCTGGGTGGCCTCTCCGGTCATCCCGGTCCTTCCGATGATCTCGACAACCTCCGAGGGGATGCTGTCAGTGTCGACCATTCAGCTCACCTCAGTTCTTGAGTGCCTGGACTGCCTGGGCGATCTCGTCGCAGAGGGCCTTGCCCTTTCCGACATCCATGATGGCGACGGAGGCTGCGGGCTTGTCGAGTCCGATGGCCTTTCCGAGCTCGATCTTGCTGGGGACGTAGACGTAGGGGACGTTCCTCTCCTCGCACAGGGCGGGCATGTGGGCGAGGATCTCCGGGGGCTCGACGTCGGTGGCCATGATGACGATGGCTGCAGCGCCGCGCTCGACGGTCTTGGTGACCTCGTTGGTTCCCTTCTTGATCTTTCCGCCGTCCCTGGCCATCTCGGCGAGGGAGTAGGCTTTGTCGGAGAGTTCCTTGGGTGTCTCAAACTTGACGAATACGGACATTTCAATTACCTCTTTCAGACGCTCAAAGGCGCCTTCATCATTCATCGGCTCTTGGAGAGCGTCTCGGACTAAAAGCTGATGATATATATTGGTTCCCTTGGGTCCTTTTTTAAGGTCGGGGACCTCCGGGAGATCATCTGGCTCTTCTGGCGATCACGGTCCGGCGAGCATGACACGCCTCGTCCGGCGACGGCTCCGCGGGACGGACGCAGCGGTACATCCCGGCCACGGCCAGGCAGGTGACGCCTATCGCGGCGATGTTCCTCGCCAGGATCACCATCATCCCGAGGTCGTTGATGTTCTCGCCTCCGCCCAGATACCCTATGTTGTAGGCGAAGTTCAGCTGGGTGAGAACCAGGGTGAGGACGGTGAGCCAGAACATGCGCCGCTCCGTCCGCCCCGACCCGGAGGCGACGAGGAAAGCCACCGGGGCGGCGATCCACACCAGGTACTGCGATGAGAACACCTTGTTGGCCACCATAAACAGCATGAGGGCGGCCATCACCGCGAAGCCCAGCAACCTGAGACCCTCGTCGGAGGTCCTGCCCCTGGCCCATGCGTAGAGCGCGTAGACCGCCAGGATCAGGATGATCATCAGGGGCATCATGATCTCGGCGACGGCATCGGGAAGCGGTCCGATGAGGTTGTCGGAGCCGAAGCTGCCCGGATCGAAGAACGACTGTATCTCGACGTCGGCCAGGCCGAGCATCGACAGCAGGTACACTATGGACGACGGGACGGACTCGATCTGCAACGGACGGTCGGTGTGGTACGACAGGAAGTTGGTGATCATCTGCGGCTCGATGAGCCAGACGACCGCGACAATAAGCACGCCCGCGCCGAAGAACCCGATGGTCGTGGACAGGACGTCGCGCCACTGCCTGTTGTATGCCAGGTACAGGAAGTACAGGGGGAACACCACGGCGGGATAGAGCTTGGTCAGTGTTGCAACCGCCAGAATGATGCCTGCCCATGCGTAGCGCTTGGTCGCGAAGAGGTAGAACGATGCGAGGGTGAGGACCGCGGGGAAGATGTCGTAACGGTCCACCACGAACTCCAGCATCAGGAGGGTCAGCACCGCGTAGACGAGCATCGCCTTCTTCTGGTCGTGGCCCATCCTCTCCGCGAGCTTGGAGACAAGGATCAGACCGATCACCATGAACACGAAGACCTCGGCCACGTAGGCGATGTTGTAGGTCCAGGGGGTGTCCCCGAAGAACCTGGGGATCGCGAAGAAGACCAGGGCGAACGGCGGATACTCCATGACCGGGAGCTCCCCGTTGAACAGCGGCTCCGCGTTCTTCCAGAAGCGGTCCCTCATGACCTCGGTCTCGATGCCAAGGGCGTGGACGGCGATGAGGTATCCTATGCATGCCACCAGGAAGAGGATGGCGATGATCAGCTGATACCTGCGTACGCCGTCGAGGGGCCTCATCGATGGTGCACCATATTGCCCCGATTAATCGGTTTCGTCAATATCGAACGCCTTGCGCCCGAATCTGACCTTTGATGAGATGTCCGAAGCAGTATGGTTCCCCAAGTAGAGGTACACTCCCACGGACACGATGAACGCTCCGATGAGGTCCGCGGAAAGATCGCCCATTGTGTCCGATGCCCCGTAGACCATGTATGCGTTGCCGGTGACGCCGTCCGTGAACCCCTCGATCATCTCCCACACCCCGCCGAAACTCAAAGCGACCAGAAGGAGCATGATTGCCATCCCGGCACGGTTTCCAAAGGTTACATGGGCCGGAGAGTGCGCTTCGATCATACACAGCCCCACGAAGACTATGACCGTGACGATTGATGAGGACACGACATGTCCGAAATCACCGAACCAGCTGATGTTCAGATAGCATCCGCTGCACAATCCCAGAACGTAGAAGAACATGTCGAAGTAGATGACCCCTATCAGGATCGGTGGCAGAGACACCAAATTGGCAAGCCTCAGTATCGGAACGACGAGCGAGATGATCGCCCATGCCACGCATGTGGCCACCAGATATTCCTCGGGATGCCCCGCATCCAAACCGGGTGCCAGGCCGGCCATGACGAACGCGCATATGATCCCGAACCCGACAGGGGCTGCGATCAGAAGGATCCATGCCACGCGCCTCTCGGCTGCGTTCTCGGCCGAATTCATTCCAGCACCACCATCCCGTTCTCGTTGATGACCATCCTGTTCTTCCTCATGTAATGGGACATCGCAAGTCCGCACACCAGCATCACGACGAACATCGTCAGCAGGGTGTACAGGATGTAGCCGTTGTCGACGTTCTTGGGATCCAGATACTCGACGACGAACCCCGGGACCTGCATCCCCATCGCTATGAACGGACTGAGTCCGCGGACGACCGCCCAGTTGTAGGAGGCGTCTGAGACGGATGCGGTGATGACGAACGCCGCGAAGGTCAGAGGCACCAGGGGGATCGCGTGAAGTAACGCTATCACGTAGAACCATCCGAATTCGGCGTCCTCGCCGATCTGGATGGTCTCCTGGGCGAACACGGTGACGGAAAGGACGGTGCAGGCCAGAGTCACAACGGCCGCTATGAAGATGAAACGGTTCATCTCCAAGGAGCAGCGCTTCGATGCGATGATTCCGAAGACGAGGACGAAGAGAGATGTGACTATCATATTCCCTTCCATATCACCCAAAGCCAGGATCAGCGATATCAGTGCGATAACCGCACTGAGGATTGCACCGATGCGCCCCGAATCCATGATTAAGCCATCGAAAGGTAATATTAATCTATTATCAACTCAACGGACGGATGCTCGGGAACATCCAGAGTACCTTTCCAAATCCGATTTATAGAACAGCCCCATTACAGCTCCCATGGAGTCGTGCGGGCAAACAGCCAGCCGCCTGACCGACACATGCCTCAGGCACCCTGTTATTACCATCCTGTCAGTCGCGCTGTTAGTCCGTCTGGTCCTGATGCCACTGCTCACATACGACTATGACATCTACCACTGGGCCGTAATCATCCAGAACTTCCAGAGCGGCAACGGATTGTACGATGTTGCTGGCTACTACTATACACCGACATGGGGGTATATCCTTGGATTCGTCTCCATGATCATTGATGCCCTGGGAACAGTGGATGTCTTCGGCATAAGATTCACTGACCTGTTCCCGATTGAATCTCTAGATTTTGACTTTCACACGGCAACAACAACGACTATCGCATTCAACATCGCCATGAAGATTCCTCTGGTAATCGTCGATGTAGTCGTCGCGTTGCTTCTGCGTTGGCTTATCATCGAGATCACTGGTAGCGAGAAGAAGGGAGCGGCTGGAATGGCACTATGGCTCTTCTGTCCGACAGTGATCTACATGTCCGGGATCCAGGCACAGTTCGATTCCATCTCGGCACTCATGATGCTATTGACTGTGATCCTGGTCTACAAGGATCGCTGCTTCCTCGGCGGAATGATATTCGGTGCAGCGGTACTTCTGAAGTTCTTCCCCGGATTCACAATCCTGGTGATGTTGGCTTACATAATCGTGAAACATAGAGATGATGGACTTGCTGCCCGCAGAATCATCGAGGCCGCGTTGGGCGCAGGCATCATGTGCATCGTCCTATTCCTGCCACAGCTTCTGGATGGCACGTTCAACTACACACTGGGATTCATCTTCGGAAGAATGGACATGCAGAGCGAGAGCGGGTGGTATGTCGCATTGGCACAGTATGCCCTCATCGCCATCGCATTGCTCGGCATGATATATGCGGGATATCGCATGTACAAGACCGATGCGAAGGATGCCGACCACGGTTTCTTCACATGCGTGCTCATTGCCCTCGGATGCGCCATGTTCATTTCGGCGACTCCGCAGTACATGATGGTGATGATGCCCCTTCTCATCCTTGTCATGCTCATGTCCGAGGGCAGACTCAGAATATGCTGGATACTCATCACGATAGGTAGTTTCATCGGGGCACTGGCAAACAATAACATCATGTTGCTGGATTCCGCGGCGGAGTATCTTGGCATCGTCTCACCCGACTGGGTCGTGTCCATCGCAGAATGGATAGAATCAAACACGATATTCGGAATAACTCCCGTTCTATTGATAAACAGCCTCGGCAGCATTATCGAGTACGTGGGCTTCATCATAATCCTCGCGCTATTCTTTGAGAGAAAGCTGTCGACGAAATTACCAAAAATGGCCAATGCTCTGAAGAAATTGAAAAGGTGGGATTTTGACGAGACAGTCTGATAAACCTGTAATCGCCATCGCTGCGATCCTCATCGCCGTCATCCTCATTGGGGAGGTCGTGGTCTACAGTTCCGACTACACGGACTACTCTGCCGATGCGACCCTTGATGGGGGCGATTTGTCATACGAGATATCGGCCGATGGATCGAAGACCTATTCCGTGATCGTCAATGACAATGGAACCTACGGTGGCATCGACAGACTGTATCTTTACTATGATGAGTCCTACGCGACCAACTACGAAGATGTGGACGTATCCATCGGGGCCCAGGCCCTCGACCAGGAATATTATCTGAAGCAGGTCGTTAACCTGCTGGAACCCCGCAATTTCAAAGAGATCGTTTACCTTGATGCCAAACAACTCGAGGAGAAGCTCTCGGAAGACATGTCGTCCGGCACTAGCGGTGACGCCGGGCTCCTTGTAATATCTGGTGCTCTCCCTGACACTGTGTACACCGGCAACTCCGACGACAGCATTTTCGAATGGATGTCCTCTGGCGGAAGCCTCTACTGGCTAGGGAACCTCATCGGATCCTGCTATGCTACCACAGACGGACTCGTCGATGTCGATGGCTACCAGGAGCTCTTCTTCGGGACACAGTGCCTGAACACGGAGGGGACCGATGCCGCATACTCCGACATAGTGGACAACGGATACAGGCAGGCATTATCCCTTCAGAGCAACAGCGTGAAATATGCTGTGAACCCGGACCTCCTTCCCGAAGACAGAGCCCGCCTCAGCATAGGATTCACGGAAGGAGGATACTCTAGCATAACGTTCGTTCAGTATGGTGAGGGAATGGTCTGTATCATCGGAGGAGACTACTCCAACTACCAACGTAACGACGTGGTCCAGATTATTGCCTCCGGCCTAGGACCCCAATCCAAGATTGTGGCCGTGGAATCTGGAACCGTCACAAACGGGACCGTTTCTGGTACGATCGAAAACGTCTCGGGAGAGAACCTGTCGGCTTTCATCTACCTCGGCGGATACTACCCTGTTTACAGCAAACTGATCTGGCTGTGATACGGTGGACTTCGGATCGTGTGTGGGAAAAAGACTATGCGGAGGATTCTTCCGCAAGGAGGTCTTCATCGTCCTCATCATAGGTCTGGCCATCAGATATTTCGTTGGATTCTTCCTCACATACACATACGACGTCCACAGCTGGGCGCTCATTATATCGAATTTCGAAAGTGGCAACGGGCTGTACGACGTTGCCGGGTTCAACTACACACCGCCCTGGGGATACATCCTCGGAACGTTCTCCGTGATAGCGGAGATGTTCGGCCTGGACGTGTTCGGAGAGAGGTTCACGGAAGCCCTCTCCGTGGAGGAGATAGAGGGCTGGTTCTTCTCGGCCAGCGCCCCCTCTATCGCCTTCGCCCTTGCCATCAAGACGATGTACTTCGTCGTGGACATCGCGGTCGGATACGCGATCTACTGGATCGTCAGAGAGCGCACATCGGACGACAGGAAGGCGCTGATCGGATTCGCCCTGTGGTTCCTCTGCCCGCTGGTCATCGCGGTCGGTGGCATCGGCGGCATGTTCGACACATTCACCGTGCTGCTCACGCTACTGACAGTTATTTTCCTGATGCGCGACAGATACCTCTTTGCTGGCATGTGCCTCGGAACCGCCGCCCTCATGAAGATCTTCCCGGGAGTGTTCGTGTTCGTGATGATCGCATACGTGATCCTCAAGCACAGAGGAGATGGGAAGGCCGTCCCCGCTCTCGTTCAATCATTCATCGGACTCGCATCCATCATCGTCATTCTCCTGCTGCCTCAGATCCTGGACGGGACGCTCTCCGACTGCTTCGGGTTCCTCACGTCCAGAGCCGGCGACGGCATGGGTGTCGGAGGGGATCTGGTCACATACGGAACGATTGCCGCATATGCGGCAATACTGGTGGTCACGCTGCTGCTCGCATACAGGACCGCACGCGGCAGCGGCAACGATCCCGACGGAACACTCCTAACGATGCTGATGGTGAACGGGGCGGTTCTGTTCCTCTATCCGTCGACACCACAGTACATAATGCTCCTGATACCGTTCCTGATCGTGCAGCTGGTGACGGTCGACAGCAGATATCGCGTCCCGTACATACTGTTCGCCATCGGCACGACGATGTTCTCGCTGGGAGGCAACGCCACGTTCCTCATCCCCCTGGCAGGGTTCACCGACCTGGTATCCATGGACACGGTCCTTGCCGGAGTGGAGTGGTTCCACACGTCATTCGCGTTCGGGATCGCCCCCATCCACATCATCTACTACGGCGGTGCCGCGCTCCAGTACCTAGGAACCCTGATGACATTGTTCACATTCGCCAAGGTCCGCGGTGACACGCATAGTGCCGAAACGCCAGAGACCGCATGATGCATATTTATCTACGAGAAACACGTGCGAGCCGCCAATGGGCAAGATCGGCTACCTCATGATGGTCCACAGAGAAGCCATCATGTATGTCATAATGGGCGGGTTCACGACACTCGTCACTTGGGCATCCTATGCAGGGTTCGTACACTTCGGAATCGCAGAGGAGGTCAGCAACGTCCTGTCCTGGGTCTGCGGAGTCGTGTTCGCCTTCGTGGTGAACAAATGGTTCGTCTTCAACAGCAAGACCCTGAAGCCCAAGGAACTCGGCCGCGAGATAGTGTTCTTCTTCGGGTCCAGGATATTCACCCTGATCGTCGCGGTTGTGGCGTTCCCTGTGCTGATAGACATAGGTGTGGATCAGGAGCTCTTCGGCACACCCGGAATGGTCGCTAAGATCATCACAAGCGTCATCGAGATCGTGTTGAACTGGGTCCTGAGCAAGTACCTGGTCTTCAGAAGGAGCAAATCCGATTCGGCATGATCACTCCTTGCCCGTGCGATCCGTGAAAGCCAGGAACTTGATTTTCGGATGGATCTCGAAGGACTCCACCAGGTCCTTCGGGCTGCGGCGGCTCATGTAGATGCCGACGAACACCGAAGCGATGATGTTCCCGAGGAAGTCGCACACGAGGTCGGTCAACGTGTCGTAGGGACTGTACTGGGTCACCGACCCGGTGATCATGTCCGAGCAGTACTCTATGACCTCCCAGTAAACGCAGAACGTCATCCCCAGGAGGGCTGTGAAGAGGGCGAGCCCCCTGCCCGAGAAATTCACTGCGTCCCCGGCGTAGTGCTGGAAGCATGCCAGGACCATGAAGATGCATATGCTGACGGTCATCGAGGACAGCGTGTGGGTTATGGTGTCGTAGAATCCGCCCATGGCATAGATGTTGATGGCCAGACCGAAGGCGTGGAAGAACGCCGACACGACGATGAGCACGTTGAGGAACAGGGGGATGGTGAAGGCCCCTGTGCATCTGATGATGAACGGGATGAAGCATATCAGCCCGCATATGATGGTTATCCTGACGTTGTGCTCCAGTATCTCCGGCGACAGGAACGCCATGGATATCAGGATGACCCCCACAGCCATGGAGACGATGTCCTGGATCCTCGGCCTCTTCATGACTCGACCTCCGTGTCTATGAAGATGTCCTTGCTGCAACCGCGATAGGCGATGGTGACGTAGACGGCCAGGGCTGCGGTCACCGCCGTTGATACCACGGGGGTCGCCATGAGTATGCCGTTGGTGTACCTGTCGGCATCGAAGAAGTCCTCGTTGAAGACTGGATACCCCGCAACATACATGTTGCTGAACACGAAGAACATGTCCAGGGCCGACAGGGTCATCGCGAACGCCAGTGCGAAGACGATCATCCACATCTTGGTCATCCTCATCCCGAAGCTGCGATCCATCAGCACCGCGAGCATGGACCCGATGAGGTAGCACTGATACGTCTGCACGGCAGCGGTGAGGTAGGTGTAAATATCGACATCCAGGAACGTGTCGTCATGGAGGTTGGTCGCATAGTCCGCACAGTGGATGACCATTGCGACGATGGGGGCGACCATCGACATCACGATGATCGTCCTGTTGTACCTATACCCGAGATTCTTCACGAACGGGATTGCCAACATGATGACGCACAGGATGTCGATTATCAGCCACATCCAATCAGATGCCAGAAATGCAATGACACCTAGAACGATCGACAGACCAATCGACATCGAGACGAGCGTCTTGTTGGAGGTCACACCTCATAATGACAGGATGCCGTTATAACCGTTTTCGACAACCGCGGCCATTTAAATGGAAAAAAGGCCCCGAAGGGCCTTAGTTTCAGTAGACGTAGTCCAGCCAGGCCTCGTACTTGGGGTCCTTGCCTGTGACGATGTCGTGGAACTTGGCATGGATGCTCGTGGCGACCTTTCCGACCTTTCCGTCGCCGATGGGCTTGCCGTCGACACTGGTGACGGGGGCGATCTCCGCGGCCGTGCCGGTCATCCAGACCTCGTCGGAGGACATCAGCATGAACCTGGAGACCTCTGTCTCGCAGACCTCGTATCCCATGTCCTGGGCGACCTGTATGATGGAGCGCCTGGTGATTCCGTTGAGGATGCTCTCTGCAGGTGCGGGCGTGATGATCTGTCCGTGGTGGTACATGAAGATGTTCTCGCCTGTGCACTCCGCGACATGTCCGACGGAGTTCAGCATGACCGCCTCGTTGGCGCCCTGGCGGACGGCCTCCCTCTTGGCGAGGGTGGATGCGACGTAGGAACCGTTGACCTTGGCTCCGGCGGGACCGCACAGGTTGTCGGGCCTCTGCCACGAGGAGGTGATCAGCTTTGCTCCGGCATCGGCACCGGTCCCGAGGTAGTTGCCCATGTGGATGCAGGTGATGGCCATGGACACGGGAACTCCGATCGGGTTGAGTCCGACCTCCTCTCCGCTGAGGAAGATGCAGGGCTTGACGTAGTCGACGGCCTCACCGTTGGCGCGGACGACATCCTTGATGGCGTTGCAGATGTCGTCGAAACCGTAGGTCTTGCCCTCGAACTCGAGGTCGATCCCCATGATCTTACAGCCGTCCATCATCCTCTGGACGTGGTCCTTGAGCCTGAAGATGGCCATGCCCTTGGGGGTGTGGTAGACCCTGATTCCCTCGAAGACACCCGTACCGTAGTTGAGTGCGTGTGCGAGGACATGGACCTTCGCATCCTCCCAGTCGACGAGCTTGCCGTTCAGCCAGATCTTTTCCGTCTTGTCCATAGAATCACCTTGGAGATGAATCGACCAAGGGACGTTCGGTCCCCTGTTTAGAAAAGTGCACGTTCGTTTCGTTATTTACACGTTATTGCGACGAGTGCCGTCTCACGGTGAACGGAGGATCTCATCCACGGCATCGGAGAACGTGAACGATTCCGAAACCTGTATGCATCTGAACCCGAGACGACGGCCGAACTCCATGTCCTTCTCGTGGTCGCCGACCATGAACGAGATGCGGGGATTGATGGAATGCTTGGTGATGGCCGCGAGACCCATGCCCACCTCGGGCTTCCTGCAAGAGCAGTGGTCATCGGGGGTGTGGGGACAATGGAACACGTCGTCTATCCTGCCTCCGGCAGCCTCGACTGTGCGGATCATCTTGTCATGGATGCGCGAGAGGGTCTCCTCGGTGAAGTACCCGCGCCCTATCCCGGACTGGTTGGTCACCACTATGACCTTGTATCCGGCGTCGTTGAGCCTCTTGATCGCTGGAGGCACGTGTTCGTACAGCTCGAACTTTGCTGGATCGTCGCAATACGGGACGTCCTTGGCGATGGTGTCGTCACGATCGATGAGCACCGCTCGCTGGCCGAACAGCTCCCTCTCAACGATGCCGCACATCGTGTGGCACGCGCAGAGGTACCCCTCCTGGATACGGGGGGTCTCCTTGGACGGAATCACGACCGCATGGTCGGCGATCTCCCTCATCCTCCCGCCGTCGCCGGTGAAGGATATCGTTATGGCGCCGCGCTCCTTCGCGGCCTCCATCGCCAGGATGACGTTCTTGGAGTTGCCGGATGTGGACATGCCTATGACCACATCCCCTTTCCTGCAGATGCCCTCGATCTGCCTCTTGAAAACAAGATCGTAGCTGTAGTCGTTCCCGATGGCTGTGACTGGAGCGATGTTGGAGAGGCAGACCCCCGGAAGCGCCGGGCGCTCGAGCATGTACCTGCCGGAAAACTCGGCTGCGATGTGCTGGGCGTCGGCTGAGGAACCGCCGTTTCCCATGAAGATCGCCTGGCCACCGTTCCTGAAAGCCTCAATCAGGATGTCCGCGGCCTTCCTTATCTGTGCTGGATCAATCCTGGAAATCGTGTCTGCGCTCCTCTTCAGCTCGGCTGAAATCTCCTCATTCATTGGGATACCTCCATGAGATCACGCCCTCCGGCTCGAACATGAAATCGGTGACCTTTGCGCCCATCGCCTGGAGCCTCTTGGCCACACTGTATTTGCGGTCGTATTTGCATATGAAGTACATGAAACCGCCACCTCCGGCTCCGGAGACCTTGCCTCCGATGGCCCCCTCCTCCTTGGCGGCATCATACAGGGCGTCGATGTGGGGATTGGAGATCTTGCTGGAAAACTGCTTCTTGTAGACCCAGGACTCGTCGAGGAGCTCCCCAGCCGTTACGATGTCCCCTCTCTCGAGAGCAGCGGTCATCGACAGCGCTATCTCCACGGACTTGTCGAGGGCCTCCTCGTTCTGACCTTTGTTGAACTTCTCGACCTGGCTCTCGATGATCTTCGCGGACTCGCGGGGATTCCCGGTGTAGCAGAGGAGCGAGCTGTACTGCAGTTCGTTCTTCGTGTCGACACCTATCTTCACGCGGTTCACATCCACACCCTGTTTGTTGAACTTCATCAGGTTGAATCCGCCGAAGACCGCGGCATACTGGTCCTGCTTGCCTCCATTGAGGCCGATGTCCTCCCTCTCCAGCTTGTAGGCGAGACGCGCCATCTCCATGCTGGTGAGCTTGATCTCCTGCCACTCGCACATCGCCGCGATGATTGACACGATCACGGTCGAGGATCCCCCCAGACCGGAACCCGGCGGTGCTTCGGATTGCAGGAACATCCTGAACCCGTCCGTGATGTTGAAATGATTGGTGACGGCTTTGATGAGATCCATGTTCCCATCGAGCGTAAGTGGGCCTCCGTCCAAGGGGGCTTCGAACTTCCCGTAGTCCGTGGAATGGATGGACATCGAGTGGTCGTTGGTAGGCGTGATGGTACAATAGGCGTACCTGTTGATCGTTGTGTTGAAAACCGCTCCGCCCTTTTTAGAAGCGTACGGCTCGACATCGGTCCCGCCTCCTGCCAACCCGATTCTGAGAGGGGCCCTTGCTCTGAAATGTATCCCATCCATCTTACCACCTGGTTCACAGAGGGTCCGTGCGCCTCTGCGACATCGCTGGAATCGATTGCGCGTTCTACGGTTTACTCATATATAGAGATTTCAACACCTTACTCTAAAACGCACGCTGGCACATTGCAAGCGTGACATATTTCGACATGGATGTGAAATATAAAGACCAAATGTGCCTCGGAAACCCGAGGCACCGTCGTCAGAGGGCGTTCAGAGCCTTGACGTACCTCTCTGGCTTGCTGCGCTCGATGAGCTCCTCAACCTGATCGGAGCCTCCGACGACACCGACGTTGCCATTGGATGTGGAGAGCAGCGCGTATGCGGACTGGCCGGACTCTGGAACGAGATCCACATCGTAGACGTCCTGGAGCTTCTGGAGCCTCCCTATGGCGGTGACGGCGGCATCATGGCTGATGACAGAGAGGACCATCCTCGATTTGCCGGGGATCTCGCACTTCCCGACAACGATCGTCTCGACGTTGATCTTGTTGCGGGTGAACTCACCCATGACCCTCTGCATGACACCGAATTCGTTCTTGACGATGAGTGAGATGACGTGCATGTTAACCGCTGCGGAATTGCAGATGCTGAATATAAGGGCTATCCGCGTGACAAACTATACCTACGGCCTCGTTAATCCGCTGCCGAGGCGAGGACGTGCGCATTATCCTTCTTACAGACAGCTATCACCCCACGGTCGACGGAATGGTGTTCGTGGTCGACTCCGAGAAGAAGTGCCTGGAGAGGCTCGGACACGAGGTGTTCATTGTGGCTCCCGACCCCGGAGAGGAGCACAGGATCGAGGGTGTCTACTACTTCAAATCCAAGTCGTTCTCATCGTACAAGGGCTATTTCGTCCCGGTCTACCCCTCGCACACCAAGAAGGTGTTCGAGGAGATCAAACCGGATGTGGTCCACTCGCACGGTCTGACGCTGATGGCCCTGAAGGGGTTCCTTGCCGCCCACAGCCTCAAGGTCCCGTATGTCGTGACCATGGGGACCATGGTGACGGACGCGATGAAGTACTATCTGCCCATCAAACTGCCGGTGAAGACCATGGAGAAGCTGTCCTGGGTGTATCTGAGACAGCTCTTGAACCGTTCCGATGCCGTGGTGTCGTTCACCACCCCCATCCTGGAGGAGCTCGAAGCCGAGGGCGTCAAACCCAGGCAGTCCAGGGTCATCACCGCAGGCGTCGACACTGACATGTTCCACCCCATGGAGGAACCCGAAGGGCTCCGCGAGTCCATGAACCTCGTCGGAAAAAGGGTGATCATGTGCGTCGGGAGGCTCTCGTTCGAGAAGCATGTGGAGCAGGTCGTCCAATCCCTCAGATACCTGCCGGACGATGTGGACCTCATCATAGACGGCGACGGCCCCGCCAGCGAATACATCGCCCAGGTCATCAAGGACGAGCATCAGGAAGACAGAGTCCACCTCATAGGCATGGTCAAGAGGGAGGACCTCCCGAAGTACTACACCATGGTCCAGGTGTGCGTCTCCGCATCCAGGTTCGAGACCCAGGGCCTCAGCCTGATGGAGGCGATGGCCTGCAGGGTGCCGATAGTCGTCCCGAACGTCAGGGCGTTCAAGGAGATCATCATCGACAACGAGAACGGGTTCCTTTTCGACGGCGGGATAGAGGACATGGCCAAACGCGTGACCGAGGCCCTCGAGATCAGCAAGGACGACAGGATAAGGGATGCGGCCATGGAGCGTGCCAAGTCGTACTCAGAGGATAGCAGCGCCAGGAAGCTGGTGGAGCTGTACGAGTCCGTGATCGAGGCGAAGAAGAAGCGTCTCGCTGAGGGCAGGTCCTGATCACAGCGTCCCCGCCAGATCCAGGGCGCGCCTCAGCGCCTGATCCATGTTGTAGTACCTGAAATCTGCGAGTCTCCCGCAGAACGACAGGTTGCAGATGGACTCCGCCATACCCTTGTACGTCGCATAGAGCTCCTTGCTCTGGTCAGTCAGTACCGGATAGTACGGCTCCAGGCCTTTGCCGGGCTCGTATTCCATCGAGCGCTCCAGCGCGTATACGGTACCTTCGCCCCTCTGAACGGGAAGCTTGGTGTATTCGGTTATGCGGACGATCTCCGGATCGGATGGGTATGCGACCACAGGAGCCGGTTGGAAAGAATCCACCTCGGAGCGGCGGAACTCGAAGACCAGCGAGCGGTACGGCAGCCTCCCATGGACGAGCCCGAACAGCTCGTCCAATGCCCCGGTGTACACCACATGCACGTCTGGCATGCCGTCCACCACGATCCTGTCACCCTCCACGGTCATGTGCTCCAATGCATCCATGCCGAGACGGACCTCGATGTTCGGATGGTCCAACAGCCTGTCGAAGAATCCCTTGAATGTCTTCCTGGGCATGACCTGATACGTGTCATCGAAGTACCTGTCGCCGTAGGACATGCGCAGCGGGACCCTCTTCAGGACACTGGGGTCGATCTCGGAGGGTGGTATGCCCCACTGTTTGGATGTGTACGGGCGGTAGTCCCTCTCGAAGAGGTACTCCGCATATCTCCGGATCACGGGATCATCCGACTCCAGTGCCTCCACCACCGTGACCGTCTCCCGCCCCGGATATCTTGCGGATATGTGGGCCTTGATATCCCCCGCCTCCTCCGGGCTGAAGAAACGGTCGATGGTCTCGAAGTTGAACGGGGTGGGTGTGTACTCGCCGTCCCATACCGCCCCGCATCTCAGGATGTACTCGTCCCAGTCGGAGAACCTCCCCATGTAGTCGTACAGAGCCTTGTCCGATGTGTGGAAGGTATGGGGGCCGTACTTCTGAACCAGGTACCCGCTCTCCGGGTCCAAGTAGTCGTACATGTTGCCGCCGATGTGGTCGCGACGCTCCCAGATGGTCACGCTGTGCCCTCTCTCGGCGAGCTCGCGTGCGACGACGCCGCCTGACAGCCCGCAGCCGACTACGAGATACCTCATGTCAGAAACCGCCGTATCTCTCCATGAACTCGGAGAATGTCTGAAGGTGCAGATCCTTGTCGGAGAGGATCACGTTCCCCTCTCCCCCGATCAGGTCCAGTGGCCATTCGACGGCGAGGTCCGGGTCGTTCCAGACTATCCCGTCATCGTACTCGCCGTAGAACTTCTCGGCGCACTTGTAGGACACGATCGAATCCTCCAGCACCAGGTATCCATGGGCGCATCCCGCCGGGACCAGGATCTCATTGTGCCTCTCGCCGACCAGATCGAAAGCGATCCATTTCCTGAAGGTGGGGCTGTCCCTCCTCAGGTCGACGACCACATCCCACACATGGCCGTGGATGCATCTGACCAGCTTTGGCTGCTGCATCACCCTCTGGAAATGGAGGGCACGGACCACGCCCTTGTGGCTTGTGGTGTAGAAGACCTCCGCCAGATCGTGCTTGATCCCGTGCGCCTCGAAGACCTCCTTGGAGTAGTCCTTCGTGAAGCAGCCTCTGTTGTCATCTGCGTTGAACGGCGTGACCTCGATGAGGCCCGCGATACCGGTCTCCTTGAACTCGAACGGTTGAACCATGTCATCCCTCCCTGATAATCCAATCCCTGGTGCGTCTGCACCCCTCGGCGAACGACACCTGCGCCCTGAACCCCGTGTCGAGCTCCGTCTTGGAGCAGTCGAAATACGACAGCGGCAGATCCACGCCGGTGAACGGCACGTCCCCGAAGACGAACTCCAGATCCGGCGCTATCGAGTCGTGCATCTCCATGAGGAACTCCCTGAGCGGTCTGGCGGTGGAACTACCTATCAGATACTCTGTGAACGGCTCGCCGTGCTCACCGATGAGGCGGAACGCACGGGCGGCATCGTCGATGTAGACGAAGTCGTAGTTCTGCGTTCCGGATGTGAACTGAGGTGAGATCCCATCGATGCACTTGCGGATGGTCGTGTTGACGAGCCTGGGGCTGCGTTCCCCCGGACCGTATGCGTTGGTGATCTCGGGCCACACCAGATCCACGCCCATCTCTGCGGCGACCGCCATGCACATGATGTGCGCCGCGACCTTTCCGCACCCGTAGATGTAGCCCTGTCCGGGACGGTTCCCGTCCCTGTATCCGGCAGCCATGGTCTCATGCTCCATTATCGACCCGGCGTGCAGGAAGCGATCGCATCCAAGCTCCTTCGACACCCTCAGGGCGTCGACGGTCCACCGGACGTTGTCCAGCTGGAGGCCCACATCGGCGCGCTTGGGGCCGGCTGACCCGTCCCAAGCGAAGTCGTAGAACGTGTCGCAGGCCCCGAAAGGGATCTTGCCTGTGAGCCCCGGCGCATCCGACAGATCGAAATCGACCACATGAAGACCCTTGGCATCCGGAAGATTGGAACGGTTGCCCCCGTGGACCGCGGCATAGACCTCCATGCCGTTGTCGAGGAACTCCCTGACCAGGGCGCTGCCAACGAACCCGTTCGCACCTGTGACGATGGCTGACTCCATCACATCCCCCCGTATGCTTTGATCTGGTCCCTCATTACGCCAAGCGTATCCTCGCCGTCGAGCCACGCCTTGGTCCACTCCACGGTCCTGGCCACAGCATCCTCTATGTGCCATCTGGGCTCGAAACCGAGCGATTCCCGTATGTGTGTGCTGTCCAGCTTCAGGAAGTTGGCCTCGTGGGGACCGTCATCGTTGTTGGTGACCCACCTGGCACCGTCTCCCCAGCATTCACAGAACATGTCGGCGAGACGACCGGTGGTGACGCAGTCCTCCGATCTGGGCCCCACGTTGTACGCATCCGCCTTGGACCTGTCGGACCACTGCGCCCGTACGATCTCAAGATACGCATGGAGGGGCTCCAGGACGTGCTGGTACGGACGGATCGAGTTGGGATTGCGGAGCTCGATGGGGCGCCCGGCCCTGGCGGCGGCTACACAGTCCGGAACGATGCGGTCCTTCGCGAAGTCCCCGCCTCCGATGACGTTTCCCGCCCTGGCGGTGGACACGGCGCAGCCTTCCGACAGGAAGCTCCTGCGGTAGCTGTGGGTCACGAGCTCCGAGCAGCTCTTCGAGTTGGAGTAGGGATCGTACCCGTCGAGAGGATCGGATTCGCGGTAGTAGCGGTCCGTGTCGTTGTTGTCATAGACCTTGTCCGTCGTCACGTTAAGGAGCGACCTGGCGGTGGGGTGGAGCCTCTGGCACTCCAGGATGTTGACGGTGCCCATCACGTTGGTCTCGTATGTGTACCGAGGGGCCCTGTACCCCTCCCTGACTATGGGCTGAGCGGCCATGTGTATGACTATGTCGGGTGCGACATCGGAGTAGTACGACTCCAGCCTGTCGAAGTCCCGTATGTCCCCGATCTCCGAATCCACGAGATCGCCCACCCCGGCGATGCTGTACAGGCTGGGTTCCGTGGGGGGATCGAGCGAGTACCCATGGACCTCCGCGCCCATACCCTCCAGGAGGACGCACATCCAGGAGCCCTTGAATCCCGTGTGCCCCGTGAGGAGGACCCTCTTCCCTCTGAAGAAACCGGGGTCGGCCATGGCCATCACCAGAGCTTCCAGGGGGCCTCTCCGGAATCCCAGAGCCTCTGCAGCCTCTCTTTGTCGCGCATCGTGTCCATGCACTGCCAGAACCCGTCGTGCTTGTATGCGTTGAGCTCCCCGTCGGCCGCGAGCCTCTCCACTGGCTCGCGCTCGAAGGTCGTGTCATCGCCGTCGATGTAGTCAATGACGGAGGGGTCCAGAACCATGAACCCTCCGTTGATCCATCCCACATCGTCTATGCTCTTCTCCCTGAATGACCTGATGTCGTTGCCATCCATGTCCAGGGTCCCGAAGCGCCCCTCGGGGCGGACGGCCAGAATGGTCGCCTTCTTCCCCGCCGCCCTGTGGAATTCCACGACCTTGTCGATGGGCGCGTCGGTGACGCCGTCCCCGTATGTCAGGCAGAATGGCTCGTCGTCGTCCAGGAAGCGCCTGATGCGCTTGACGCGCCCGCCCGTCATTGTGTTGAGCCCCGTGTCAGCTATCGTCACGGTCCACGGCTCCGACTCGTTGTTGTGGACGGTCATGCCGTTCGACCTGAAGTCGAAGGTGACGTCGCTGTTGTACAGCGCGTAGTTCGAGAAGTACTCCTTGATGATGTGCTGTTTGTAACCGGCACATATGATGAAATCCGTGATTCCATAGGATCCGTAGATCTTCATGATGTGCCAAAGGATCGGCTTGTCCCCGATCTCGATCATGGGCTTGGGCTTCAGATGGCTCTCCTCGGAAATCCTGGTTCCGAATCCCCCGGCAAGAATCACAGCCTTCATTGGTATCGTATCAGCGAAGGCCGATGCCCAACATATATCATTCGCTGGGCTCTTCCGGAGGCTTCGCCTGGTCGTCCAGACCGTTGCGCCTCTTGACCACGTACGACAGCAGGAAGCTTATCGCCAGGATGACCACCAGCATGACTATGGTCATGGTCTGGGCGGATTCGGCGTAGTAGTCGTACATGTAGTCACTCAGCAGCATTATGGCTCCGTACTTCAGGATGCATCCGAGCGTGATGTAGAACCAGCACTTCTTGGGATCCCATCCCGCTATGTGGATGAACGCCCCAGCGAAGGGAACGGTCGGTGCGATACGGTTCAGGAGCAGCAGCTCCTCATCCTTGAGCAGCAGGAAGTTGATGTACTTGTCAACCACGCGGGTGACCTTCTGAGGTATGCGTATGTGCTTGACCACATAGTACAGCGAGAATATGCCGATCCATTCGGCGATAATCGCGGCCAGCAGGAGCTCCAGACCGAACTCGATGGACGGGTCGTATGAGAATCCCAATATGAAGAACAGCTCTGGGAGCGTGGGGAACAGGAACGCGTCGATGAGGAATATCAGGAAGATGCAGAGCACCACACCCCATCCGCCGTCGGCACCGAACGTGTCGAAAAGGAACTGCCCGACATCCACCATGACGACACCTCATATCTCGCCGAGGATCACCGAACGGTAGAGGTCCTCGAGCTTCACGATCTGCTGGTCCCACGTGACCGACCGGGAGACTCTGAGCGCGTTGTCGGACAGCTCCCTGCGGTACCCCTCGTCGGACAGCAGGCGGTTTATCCCTTCGGACAGCGATTTCGGATCCTTCGGCTTAACATAGAGTCCGGCGTCCTTGACGTTCCCAGGAAGACCGTCGACGTCCGTGCAGACGATCGGCTTCCCATAGGACATGACCTCGAGCGCGGCGAGGCCGTATGACTCATAGATGGACGGCATGACGAAGAAACGGCATGTGTCCATGAGACGGTTCTTCTCCTCCTCCGACACCCATCCCTTGACCTCCACGCGGCCCTCCAGACCGAATTTGGAGATCAGCCTGCGGATCGTCTTCTCCTCCGGACCCGTGCCGCATATCACGAGCCTGTAGTCCACATCCCTCATCGCCTCGATGAGATAGTCCAGGCCCTTGGTGGCCACCAGACGCCCGAGGCTGAGTATGAAGTCCCCCTCGGTACGTGAGATGTCCGGGACCGTGTCGAGGCAGTTGTCCACGGACGTCACCTTTGCGGGATCGATCCCGCGACGGATCAGGTCATTCCTCACATAGTCCGTCACCGCGACGATGTGGTCGTAGCGGTCGAGCTTCTTCCGGTACAGGGCATCGTTCGCCTCAGAGATGTACCTCTGGTAGCCCACGCCCTCACCCCACATGTTGTGGTACGTGAACACCTTCTTGCCCGGGTATCTCGAGACCTCCCCGTCGAAAGAGAAGGCCCATCTGTAGTTGTAGTTCACGATGTCCGGGGAGATGGACTCCAACGCATCCAGCACGCCCCTGCTTGTGACGTACGGCGGGTTGTAGATGTTGTAGAACTTGGAAGGGACACGAACGATGCGGTATCCGTACTCCGTCTCCTCCTCCGCAGGGGTACCCGGAAGCTGGGCAGTCAGGACGGTGACGTCATGCCCCCTCTTGGCGAGATGCTTGCTTGTGACATGCATCCTGTTCTCGATGCCGCCCAGATGCGGCAGGAAGTAGGGATTCGCCTCCACGATGCTGAACGTCTCCATCTGAACACGACCGGATTGCCATTTTGGAACGGCCTTATAAGTCTTTGTTGAGACCCTTCGCGGTTTCAGACGACCCTCCCGCCGTCTATGACCGCCCCCGGGGGGACGTCCGTGCCGTCCGCCAGGACAGCATTGCGGATGACCGCGCCCTTGCCGACCCTGCATCCGTCACCGAGGATGCTGTCCTCGATGTCCGCACCGTCGACGGAGCAGCCGTCCATGACTAGCGTGTGGCGGAGCCTGGACCCGCTGACCTTGGATCCCCTGAGGACGACCGCGTCCGACATCAGGGAGTCGGACACGGATGCCCCGTGCCCCACGTATGCCGTTCCGACCACCTCGGTGCGGAGGAGGTCCCCGGGGAACCCGTCCCCGAACTCCCTCGCCGCGACGGCCAGGTTCGCACGGAGGAGATCATGAGGGCGGCCCACATCCATCCATAGTCCGGAAAGCTCGAACCCCTGCACCCTGCGTCCGGCCTCGATGACCTTCGGTATGATGTGCATCGAGAAATCGCTGAACTCCCCCTCCGGGATGAGGTCGAGGACGTCGCGCTGGACCACGTAGACGCCTGCGTTGATCAGATTGGAGAACACCTCCTCCGGACGCGGCTTGTCCTTGAATTCGGAGATCCTCAGCTCATCGTCCACATGGGCGATCCCGTACTCGCAGGGGTTGTCCACCGGAGTGAGGAGGTCCGTCACGGCGGCTCCGGTCTCGAGATGCCTCTCGATCTCGCCGGAGACGTCCAGGTCCGCGAACACATCGCCGTTGGCGGCGACGAACGTGTCGTCCATGCGGGACTGCACCAGCTTCATGGCACCTGCGGTTCCGCGGGGCTCGTCCTCGTAGGAGTAGACGATCCTGACGCCCAGGTCGCTTCCGTCGCCGAGGGCCTCCATCATCCCGGGCTTGTATCCGCATGCAAGGATCACCTCCTCGATTCCGGCACGGGCCATGGACCTGATCAGGTACCATATGCATGGCCTGTCCGCCACCGAGAGCATGGGTTTCGGCTTGTTCTCCGTCAGCGGGAGGAGGCGTGTGCCCTTCCCTCCGACCATCAGTATCGCCTGTCTGACCCTTCCACCCATGTCATCTGCCTCCCGCAGGGATGAGCCTGACCACGTTGATCCCCTCCGGAACACCGAGGGATGTCGCGACCGGGCGGCATTTGGTGCGGAGTATGTGCACAATGGGAACGGGGAGACTCCTATCCGAGGTCGCCTCGTAGTTGGCCATGCCTTTCGCGATGATGAGTCCGCATGCAAGGATCTCGTCGTGGAGTTCAGCGGGACAGTCGTCCCAATCTATGCCTATGTAGAACTTCCCTGTGGTGAGCAGCCTGTCCAGCTCCCTGTCCATTCCTATGCGGATCGCGTCCTCCGATGTGACGTCGTTCAGGATCGGCGCACCGCGGACCACACCCACGACGCGCTTGCCCATGCGTCTGAGCTGTCTGATCAGGACCTTGTCAAGCTGGGACTCCCCGCAGTTGTCGAACATGTATACGACCCCGGGCACCTTCTCCAGCTCCGCCCTGAGAAGATCGGTGTCATCGCTCCCCAGACCCTGGGCGACCATCCCGTCGAACACCCCCATGAACTCGTCCGGATCGCTTATCGCGGACCCCGCACCGAAGTCCATGATGTTCCCCACGACGGCGGCGATGATCGCGGCCCTCAACGGATCGTCCGACTCCGCCACCGCACGGTCCAGCAGTTCGACGTACGGTTCCGCCACACTGTCAGCGCGGACCTTGATGTCGCGGTATGGGTCCTCCGAGCGTATCGCCTCGTAGGCCCTCCTGTGGACCTCCGTGGCTATGCCAACGGACGGGATGTCGTCCCTCATAAGCTCGGAGAGGACGTCTACGGATGCCTTGACTGCATCGAACTCCAGTCCGCCGCCCTCCAGACGGGACTGGAAGAGAACGCGCCTCATCAGACACGGGGCGCAGTCTGCGGTGAACCTCATGGAAAACACTCCTGGTAAACGGTTTGCCGCTTTCGCGGATTGAAGGACATGTGGGGTTGTGCCCCACGGTTTTGCCGTCTCAGACGACGGTGTTGGAGACGCACTCGACGTTCTCGATTCCAGCGATGGAGCGGAGAGCGTCCTCGAGCTTCCCTCCGACCTCCTCGTCGGTGTCGTCGATGAGGAATCCGGCGTTGACCTTCATGAGTCCGAAGGCGACGGGCAGGATCTTGGTCTCCAGGAGCTTGACTCCAGCGGGGAGGACTCCCTCGAGCTGTTTGATGACACCATCGAGATCGATCTCGGTGCTCTCGGGCATCAGGTCGTATGCTGCTGCGATCTGTCCCATTCCTCACACCTCACGGTCCAATGAATCCGCATTTCTTGCACTCGTACGAAACGCCCTGGTCGCGGCACTGAGCGCACCTTCCGATCTCGTACTCACCGCAGCGGGGGCACTTGAAGAAGGTGTTTCCCTTGCCAACCAGTCTCTTTCCACAGGAAGAGCATATTTTATCGGCTGCCATGAGCAACCGATTAGATTTCTTATATTTAAAGAAGGGTGGTTTGGTTTAAGTCGTTTCACATACCCGCAACCGAAGGCGCGCGATCACTTCTTCTCGTCGGGGTACATGGCGTAGTAGTCCACGCCGTACATCTTCGCCACGATCTTCGCCGTGAGCTTGCCGAATCCCCAGAGCTGATGGAACGTCATGATCGGGACCTTGGGATTCAGATGGGACTCGCCCTCCGCCCTCTCCCCGAAATCGTACCTGTAGTAATGGACGTCCATGCGGCGGTCGGCGTACTTCAGAAGATCCATCAGGACCTTCCAGCCGCGGAGTTCGAAGCTGTCCCAGTTGTTCTGGATTATGGGACGGAACACGTCGCAGCGGATGGCGAAGAGACCGCTCATCATATCCTTGGTTGTCTGCTTGCGGTGGATCATGAAGAACAGCTTGCAGTAGGCCTCGACGAGCTCCGATCCGAGGGTCCTCTTGAGTCCCATGGCCATCCTGCTGTTCCTCTGCCCGACACAGAGGTCGGCGCCCTTGTCCATCTCCGCGACGATGGCGCCCAGCGCAGATATGGGATGTTGGAAGTCGCAGTCCATGCACATGGCGTAGTCCGTGTCTGCGATGGCGAACCCCTGGAGAACGGATGCGCCGAGCCCCCTCTCCTCCGGCTTGCGGACGAAGAATGTGACAAGAGGATCGTTGAGCGCCTCGACCTCCTCCCTGCTCCTGTCAGTGGAGTTGTCATCCATGAACAGGATCTTGTAATCGGGATACGCCTCCCTGATGGCCCTTGCCATGTTGGCGATGTTCTTCTCCTCGTTGTAGGTGGGGATTACGATTGTGCACGTTCCGACCATGTCCTCATGCTCCCGCGATCTCTGTTGATGCGGATTAAGCCACAGTTAGCCAAATCAGACGTTGCACCATCAACCCGTTTATTAATGTTGTTGGTTGGCTACGAATTCTGCCTGGAAATTGTATCCCTGCCCGTATACACAGAAATAGCCACCGATATAGAGATACAAACGGAGATTCCCACTGTCTGCAGGAACAGACATGGAGCCCCAAGCCTTGTTGTCGACGATGCCCTGATCATATACTATCACTTGAGAACAGTAACAAAGACCAGAACAGACGGATATCGCGAGATCGCGGACCTGCTTCGAGTTGAACTCGCCAGCCACGATGCATACCTGTCCAGAACCCATCTGGACGAAGGTCGTCGAAGCATACGTCCCGTCAGTATATCCTGCAACCAGACACTGCCTGTCTGTTTTGGAGATATCAACGGAGTACATCGTGCGATTGTACTCGTATGAGAACATGGCCCTCAGATCCGAGACGTCCTCGTACGCGCTGGAATTGTCAAGGTTGATCGCGTCGGTGCCCACAAACAATGCAGATGCATCCACGGTTACAAGCCCATCCTGAGTGGACACATATTTCCCAATGACATTCCCCACCCAGTAGAGACTGCCGCCTGCCTCAACCCATCTGACAATGATGTCGCTTTCTGATCCAGAGAAGACCGTGTCCGGAATCGCACCCGATGCCATCACAAGACCCTTGCCGACACAGGCATTTGCCAGATCTCCAGCAAGAACATCGGCCAACTGGTCTGCATCGACTATCATGATGTTCTTGCATCCCCTGTATTCCAGAACCCTGACTACTTGGTCGATGTAATACTCCTGAGTCATCTTCTGGGCACCGACCTCCACAGGAACATCCTCGTTTACTGCAGAGACGTAGTCTGGATCGTAATAGACATACACTGTATCAACGGCCGTATAGCCTCCATTATCGAGCAGAATCGCGTCGAACTCGTCCGAACCACGATTCTCGACGGTATAGTCGATGGAGCCATCGGAATACTCGGCACTAGAGCCATAGCCATAATCGTTGGGCAGGTAGGCATACATCTCCCCTACTATGACTATGGCGCACAACACAACAGCGAATATGGCCAACAGCTTACTGCCTTTCATCAGACCCTACCTCCTAATGAACGGATACTGTCAAAAACGCGATCCAATATTGGGGCCCGCCCTCTACAGAAATCTAGCACCGCCAATAGAATGAATGCGAACATCGCGTAATGCCAGATGTTTGAGAACCTGCCCATGAGGCTGTCGACTGCCTCCGAACCCCAGTTCAACGTGAAGTCCAGTGTATGGTCCAACACCCAGGATGGATCCACCCACCCGAAATACTCCGAGAGTATGAACAGCGAGGAGTAGTTCACCCAGAATAACGCCTCTAGGAATGTGAACAGCGTGACCACCAGGAACAGGAACCTGTACCCGCGCGGATTGATTGACATAAAATAGAACAGGATCATGAAGCCCACTGCAGAAGGTGCGTACTGGTATCCGAACTGAACCATGGTTGCTATGGTTGCCAAAAGTCCGCAGTACAGGAATACGAGCCGGTCCGCTTCGGCAGCAGGTTTTCTAGCGATGCTCCGGGTCATGAATAGCATCAGGACAACGATAAGAGCAAGCAGACCCACCATGTAGATTGTACTGGTCACATCGTATTCCGAGGTCCTACTGGTCAGGAACGAGAATGCCATGTCCACGGTCCCATCCATGATCTGAGGCAGGAAAATGACCAGGGTTAGAATCAGAAAACCCACGATAGACATGAGAATCTGCCTTGTGGAATGGGACGAGCCCTTGTAGCGGGCCAGCATATATCCGAACAACACGAGGATGCATACGCCCGGGAATATCTTCAACCATGTGGCAAGTGCGAACACCATGCCCGCTAGCAGAGGATTGTCTTGCTTTATTAGGAATATAGTCATCAAAAGGAGGAGAACCGAAATCGTATCGAACTGTCCCTGGATGGCGGACATATATACCACGATGGGACAGAAGCACCAGAGTGCCATCGCAACGATCCCCTTCCTCTCGTTTCCTGTGTAACGAGCAACGATGGCATATATCGCATATCCTACAATTACATCACAAACCGAGAGTGGAAGCTTCAGAAGGAAATTGATATCTGGGGATGCCAGAATCGCCTGGAATCCATTGTAATCCTCGATAACAATCAGATCTGTGAAACGGTCGCCTAGCACAGGTATGGAACCCAGAGCTTGCGTGAGCATGTCGGCGAACGACAGCATATATCCCCAAACAGGGGTGTAATAGAAGCCATTCAGCCCGACAGCCCGTTTCCAGTCTCCACGTTTTGCATTATTATAAGCCAATATTCGGAATCGTATGTGTGGGAAAACAGCGCTGTGAGTACCAGGTGTACTGCAAGAGATATCGCCGCGATCAGAAGAACTGCCCTCGGGATAGTCCTCAACATACCGCCCAGCCCTAACATCGGTCACCCCATCGATTGGAATCGTGCATGTAGCGATCTTTTCCACCGCTCTTATGCACAACCTCCCTTCACGACTTTATCCTTTCTATAATGGTGGGCGAAAATACGACCCTTTCCAGCAATGTAGAGAAGCAGAGACACCGTGAGGGCGATCATCATAGCATCACGAATGAGATTTTCCTCTACAAACAGACCAGTTCCTGGAAGATAATCCATCATCATTATCGCAGCAAGCAATTCGATGATGAGCAGATATGCTATCATCAGCCAATTCTGCCGCCTACCCGGAACAGATGCTATGAGTGCGAACAGCGGGAAGAGCCACAGCATATACTGCGTAGAGAACACCTTATTGGTCAGGATGAACGCGAGGAATACAACGGTCGCATAGACTACGACGTTCCTATCGCTAGACCCAGCAGAACCTTCTCTAATTGCATGTCTGGCTATTGCAAGAAGCACTAGCAAGATGACGATTGCGACCAGGATATTCCAGTAGGGAAGGATGGCATCGCTGACAGGACTGATCACATCATACGTCCCATAGATGTTCTCAAGAGAGAATGTAGTCAGCCCCAAAAGCCCCAGCGCCTGTATCACAACGCCTGCAACACTCTCCACCTGAAATCCACGTTCTGTGTGGAATGTGAGGAAAGACGTTATGTCGCCGAATGACGCACCTGCGACCAGCAACGGAGCTATAGAAATCAAGCCCACCAGTATGCAGGAGAATAGCCCTCTCAATAAGCGGACTCTGCGACTGTCGCGACGATCAACCAGATCCAGAATGAGGAAGACCACAATCAGGAATATCGGATAGATCTTCACAAGCGCTCCGACCATGGCTAGACCATAGGCGATGCACCTGTTGCCTCTCTGGAAGTAATAGATCGACATTATCGTGAGTGCCATTGGAATAGTGTCGAATTTCACGACCAGTTCCTTGTAGTACAGAAGCATGAGCGCGACGAAGATGAACGTCACGACTGCCTTGTTGACTCCCATCCTCTCGCTTATCTTCAGAACATAGTACAGACAGATTATGGAGATTAGTGTGACCATGATTCCGAAGATCTGCGCATAGGTGTCAAGCTCGGATGTGAACATAGATGGTATTAGGAAGAACAGCAAAGCGAAGGGAGGGAACTCGAATACGAAATCCTTGTACGGGACCATCCCCGACTTAATCATCTCTGCCTGGTTATGGAAATTGATGACGTCATCCTTCGGAGGGTATGTGTCCAGAACATAGTACAATGCTACAAAGAACACGACTGCGGACAGTATGAGGAGGATCGCACTACCGTGTCTGCGGTAGAACGCTTTCGCAGCTTCATAGGTGACCCAGCGCATTATTTTTTCCATATTCTACTTGTATATATCGATTCTCCAAAGGCGTTTGAACAAGCCGAAAAGGCCAGGATGGACATCAATTATCTATCGTGTCACGATTACGGATAATGTGTCCAAGATGAAGATGTTCGGAACGAACGGAATACGTGGCATCGCCAATGACTATCTGAGCTGTGAACTGGCACTTGGTATAGGCAGATGCGTGGGACGCGTCCTCGGACGCAGGATCGCGGTCGCTACGGACCCCCGCATATCATCGGACATGATCAAAAGCGCCCTGACGGCAGGGCTCGTGTCCGTGGGCGCAGACGTGCTGGACATAGGGATGGTTCCGACCCCGGCGCTTCAGAACTACATCAGAAGCCGCCCGGAGATCACAGGCGGAGTGATGATCACCGCATCCCACAACCCGCCGGAGTTCAACGGGATCAAATGCATCTCCGCAGACGGGACGGAATGCTCCCCGGAGGAGGAGCATGCGATAGAGGAGATGTACGAGTCCGGAACGGAGTGCGTCCCATGGAACGAGATCGGCAGGGTCGTGAAGGTCGCCGGAGCTGACGACGAGTACATCGACGCGATTGTGTCGAGAGTCGACTCGGACAGCATACGCAGGGCGGGACTCACGGTATGCGTCGACTGCGCCAACGGCGCATCGTGCCACACCACCCCCGAGCTCATGAGGAGGCTCGGCGTGAGGGCGATAACCCTGAACGGGAACCCCCAGGGGGAGTTCCCGGGCCACCCCAGCGAACCGACCGAGGACAACCTCGAGGCCCTCAAGAAGATGGTCGTGGACACGGGGGCGGACCTGGGCATCGCCCATGACGGTGATGCCGACAGGTGCGTCTTCGTCACCAATGACGGGAGATACGTCAGCGGGGACGTCTCCCTGGCCCTTCTGGCCGGATACATACTCAGGAAGAGGCACGGAGGCAGGGTCGTGGTGACGGTGGCGACATCATCCATCGTAGAGGACGTCGCCAGGCCCGCTGGAGGCGAGGTCGAGTACACAGCCGTGGGATCCCCGATAGTCGCCCGTGCCATGCGCTCCGACGGAGGGGTCTTCGGAGGGGAGGAGAACGGAGGGCTGATTTTCGCCGACCATCAGTACTGCCGCGACGGCGCCATGGGGGCCGCGATGATGCTGGAGTGCATAGCCGGCCAGGGCCCTCTGGGCGAGCAGATCGACGCCATGCCCAGATACCGTACGGTGAAGGCGGCGATCAGGTGCCCGGACGAACTGAAGGAGCGGCTCATCGGATCCGTGTCCTCCGCCCATTCCGGCGAGAGATGCAATCTAACCGACGGCCTGAGGATCGACTACGATGACGGATGGGTGCTACTGAGGCCGTCCGGAACCGAGCCCAAGTTCAGGATATACTCTGAATCCAAGGACCCGGCGGTCGCCGAGCGTCGTTCGGCGGAGTTCGTATCCGAGGCTGAGAGCATCCTCGAGCGTCTCAGCTGATGGAACGGGAGAGCTTCTCCTTCATCTGCATTACCGGGCGGACCTCTGCGGGATCGATGCCCCTGGCCTCCGCCATGTACATCGAGATGTAGTCGCCCAGGATGATCGCCCTGAACATGTCGTCCAGACGGCCGGCTCCGCCCAGCGGCACGTCGATGACCTCACAGCCGGCGCCCTCCAGGGATGCCGCCGAGAGACCAGGATTGTTCCTGGAGCCGCCGTTCAGGAGAACCAGGATGAAATAGTCCCTGGCCCCCGTCCATCCCTTCATGGCATGTGCGTCGAACATGGGGGACGACTCGCAGAACGCCACGAACTTCGAGTTCTCGTTGATCTGGGTCTTCCATCTGAATGCCACGGAGGCCATCCAGCTGTCCGCGCACACAACCGGCACCTTCCCCTCGAACGTGCGCGCCAGGGCCTTCGCCTGACCGTCCTCGCAGATCACGGAATCCCTGTATCCCCTGAGTGACGGGATGATGGCGCGGATCCTCCCGGAGAGGTCCGGGCACCCGGCCGACCTCATGATCGAAAGGGTGTAGCCTATCATGAACCCGATAGCGTGCCTGGGGTGCATGCCCTCTGGCAGAAGTGCCAGATGATCGCCGGACGATTCCGCCTCCGACCTCAGGATGCCCCCCGAGGTGACCACCGACACCGAGCATCCGCGGGATTTCGCCTGATGGTACATCTCCAGCGTCTCTGCCGTGTTCCCGGAATAGCTGGATATGACCGCGAGGGTGCGCGGGCCTGCCCATGACGGCAGCTCAGGATAGCGTATGAGGCGTATGGGCTTGGTCGAGATCCCGAAGAAGCAGTCGGAGACGAAGTATCCGCTGACCGCGGAACCGCCGACACCGCAGAGAACGATGCTGTCGCAGTCGAACGTGCGTCCGGGCTCGTAGTCCAGGGACCTCTCCAGGTCGTCGATGAAATGGAAAAGCTGCTCGGAGGTCGAGAGCGTCATGCGCGGACCCCCATGATGTCAGAGACCTCCAGGCCGAGGAGCAGACCGAAGATGTTGCGCTCCATCGTCGGACCGGCCCCTATGTCGACCTCCAGCACATCCCTCCCGTTCTCGCGGAGGACCTCGAGCATGCAGCCGACGATGGTGTTGACCAGGTCCGAACCACTCCTCCCCCTGAGGACCACCATCCTCAGCTCAGGGGCGTGAGCGTTGGGGTCTGACCATCCGACGAGCTCGTTGTGATCGAACTCCGGCAGCTCCCCGACGAATGACAGGAGCCCCGAATCGGACATCGCCTCCCTGAATGCGACCGAGCAGGCGTGGACGTCGGAGGTGCTGTAGAAGGCCCCGACGTTGCCACGCAGGAACCCGGCTATGCGTTCTGCCTCTTCCGGGATGCGGTCCGAACGGCCGGAGACCGCGTCCAACGCGACCGAGAGGGCATCCCCCGCGGGGAACTGCCCCGAGGACTGGATGATGGCGGAGAGGACGCCTAGCGCATAGCCCATGGCCTCGTGGCCCTCCAGGCCGACCGGCATGAGGACGGTCTCCGACGGATGCAGAATGTTGCATATCGTCCCGCCCGATGTTATGGCGAGGATTGCGCATCCCCTGTCGCGGAGCCCTTCGACGAGCCCGTCGAGCCCCGGACATCCCCCGTCGTATGAGACGAGAACGGCCAGTGTGCCGCTGTCGACCCATCCGGGGATGCGGTCATCACGGACGCATGTGAGGGGACGGGAGGACATCTCATCCGCGGCATCCACCAGGATCTCACCCGCTATGGAGCAGGAATCGGTGCCGAAGATGCACACCCTCTCGAATACCTGGACATCGATACGGGCGCCCAGTCCCTCCCGGGCCGCATCGATGAAGAGTTCGCACTCGGAACGATGGCTGAAGAGTTCTCCAGATTCTGATAAGGGCCCCATCCTATGATCCTCCGACTCGATCCGTCTGTTGCTTGGGGATGTGAGACGCCCTTATTATTATAGATGTTGAAAACAGGCGACCGTGCCCCCGAAAGGACACGGTCGGGGGCCGAAGGCCCCCTTGGGGTTTGGATCACTCGAAAGCGGGGTCGGCGTCGGCGATGAAGCCTTCCTCCATCATCCTGGCCGTGAGGTTCCTGGACCTGTTGATCATGAAGGATGCCCTGTCGTACAGCTCCTGGCGGCTGAGCTTGAGCCTGGCGACTCCCTGCTCCTGTGCCTTGAGCGCGACGGCGACGGCCTCCCTGGGGAAGACCTCGGTCTCGGACATGTTGGGGATGATGTAGTCCTCGGAGATTCCCTTCTCCTCAGCGCACTTGGCCAGCTCGGTCGCGGCGGCGATGCACATCTCGTCCGTGATGGTCTTGGCCCTGACGTCGAGCACTCCCCTGAAGATCGCAGGGAATCCCATGGAGTTGTTGACCTGGTTGGGGAAGTCGGACCTTCCGGTGGCGAACACCTTGCATCCGTACTCCTTCGCCTCCCAGGGCCACATCTCGGGGATGGGGTTGGCGGTAGCGAAGACGACGGGGTCGTCGGCCATCAGCTTGACGTACTCGGCGGGGATCGTGCCGGGTCCGGGCTTGGACGCGGCGATGACTATGTCTGCGCCCTCCATGGCCTCCTTGATCCCTCCGCTCTTTCCGGCTCCGTTGGTCTTCTCGCAGATCTCCCACTTCTGCCTGAAGCTGCCCTTGACGTCCTCCCTGGAGAGGTTCAGGATTCCCTTGGAGTCGCACATGCACATGTGCTTGGGGCTGAACCCGGTGGCCAGGAGGAGCCTGGCGATGGCGATGGATGCGGCTCCGGCACCGATGACGGCGATCTGGGCCTCCTCCAGCTTCTTTCCGACGAGCTTCATGGCGTTGATCGCACCGGCGACCTCGACGGTGGCGGTTCCCTGCTGGTCGTCGTGCCATACGGGGATCTTGCAGTCCCTCCTCAGCTCGTCGAGGATGTCGAAGCACTTGGGGTTCGAGATGTCCTCGAGGTTGATTCCTCCGAAGGACGGGGCGATGAGCCTGACCGTCTCGATGATCTTCTCGGGATCCTTGGTGTCCAGGCAGATCGGGACGCAGTCCACTCCTCCGAGGTACTTGAACAGCATGGCCTTCCCCTCCATGACGGGCATGGCCGCCTCGGGTCCGATGTCGCCGAGTCCCAGTACACGGGTACCGTCCGATACGACGGCTACGGTGTTCCACTTGCAGGTGTGCTCGTAGACCATCTCCGGGTTCGCCGCGATGTCCTTGCAGGGCTCGGCGACTCCGGGGGAGTACCAGATGGCGAAGTCGTCGAAGGACCTGACGCAGGCCTTCGGAACGGTCTCGATCTTTCCGTGATAATACTTGTGCAGAACCATGGCGTCCTTGCCGGGCTTCTTGGCCAGCTCCAGACGCTCCTCAACTGTCATTTCCTGTCCGTTTGCCATGAATTCACCTCATTTTCTACGAATTTCGTAGTTTAACTTCGAATTCTAAACCTCACCATAGCCCTTTCATTATTAATACTATCCGCACGGGACGTAAATCGAAGAATCAGGAGTCGCGACCATCTGGAGGGCGCCTAGGGCCGGTCGCGACGAGGCCGTTGATGCATCCAGACCGCATCCAGGTGTGATCAACCCGTCCCGTCGCGATCTCGACAACCTGAGGCGGCCTGGAGGCACAGGGGTTCAGGGGCCCGCGCATCCGATAAGCTAAACCGTGATGACGCATCCAGATGACAGATGTCCAGAGATATCACCGTCCTCCTCGTCGACGGATACATCGACGACCCCGCCGCACTCGGCGTCCCGCCATACATCTCCCCGATCGTCCGCGCCATAGCCGGCGCCGCCATCGATGCGGGAGCCGACAGGGTGGAGTACCTGACGGTGGACATGCTCCGCAGGGGCGCCAAGGTCCCGGAGGCGGATGTGAGCGTCGTCATGTCCGGGAACACGGTTCCCGGGAAGTACCTGAGGTCTATGCCCATGTCCGTCAGGGAGCTCGAGACCCTACTCCCCAGACTCAAAGGATGGAGGCTCATAGGGGGATCGGCCGCCGACACCCCTGTCGTGGATGGATTCGACTTCGTGATAAGGAAGGACCTTGCGGCATCGCTCTACGACGGCATGTCGGGGAAGGAGGTCGGCGAGAGGTACCGCACATTGGACGAGTGGAACAGATGGATGCTCCTCGGAGCCGACATCGTGGAGCAGCATCAGGACTTCCCCCAGCCGCTGATTGCAGAGATCGAGTCGTACAGAGGCTGCCACAGATGGTCCACGGGCGGATGCTCGTACTGCATCGAACCTCTGAAGGGCAGGCCCCTGATGCGCTCCCCCTCGGACATCCTGGAGGAGGCGGAGAGACTCAGGGAGATCGGGGTGAGAAACCTGAGGGTGGGGGGACAGACGTGCATCGTCTCATACGGATCCGAGGACGGCTCTGCGGTGCCGAGACCAAATCCGGAAGCTGTGTCCGAGCTGTTCGAAGGACTGGCGGGACTGGGGTTCGACGTCCTGCACGTGGACAATGCCAACGCATCCGTGATCTCAACATATCCTGAGGAATCCGAGGCGGTGCTGGAGACCATCGCCGAACGCTGCACCGACGGGAACGTCCTGGCCCTCGGCATGGAGACCGCCGACCCCAGGGTCGTAATGGAGAACAACCTGAACAGCACATCCGATCAGGTCCTGGACGCAGTGAGGATGGTCAACAGGATCGGTGGCGGACGCGGCGAGAAGGGGCTGCCGAGACTGCTCCCGGGCATCAACCTGATCTGCGGCCTGGACGGCGAGACCGCGTCCACATACAAAATGGACATGGAGTTCCTGCAGAGGGTCCGCGACGAGGGACTCATGGTAAGGCGCATAAACATCCGCCAGGTGCTGCCTATCAGACGGGATTTCGAGGTCAGGGTGGACCAACGTCGCTTCAAGAGATTCAAGGAAGAGGTCCGCAGCGATATAGACCGCATGATGCTCGAAAGGGTGGCTCCATACGGCACCGTCCTCAGAGACGTGTACATGGAGATCCATGACGGGAACACGACCTTCGGGAGACAGATCGGCTCATACCCTCTCCTCGTGGGGGTCCCGTACAAGCTGGAATTGGACAGGTTCTACGATGTCTTCGTCACCGACTGGGGGTTCCGTTCCATCACCGGCATAACCTATCCGTTCGACATCAACAGCATGCCCATGTCGTCGCTGGCTGCTCTTCCCGGCATCGGGAAGAAGCGCGCATCCAAGATCGTCATGGAGAGACCGCTGGATGGATTCGACGACCTTCTCAGGGTGGTCGAGGACCCGCATGTTGTCGACGGGCTCAGGAACCTCGTTTCATTCGGAAACAACAACCGATGATGATATCATTGCCATATAAGATTGTTGAATAACAATCATAATATTATCGATAGCGTTTAAACAAGTATTAGTCTAATCTCGCCATCGGACCGACGAGATGACAACGATAGGACGGCGAACGACAGAATTAACTCCGAGACGCGCATACAACCATGCCACGGTGATGATCGTTTTATCGTGCTGATCTCTGATGATAGACGGGCGAGCTGAGTGGCATCCCCCTTTTCGGGAAACCCGTATATAACATGGAAAGGATGAATGCGCATGCCCGTTCTTCAGGTCGCACTCGACTTAATGCAGTTGAACAGAAGCATCGTCATCGCCCATGAGGCGGTCGACGGCGGTGCTGATTGGATCGAAGCAGGAACACCCCTGATCAAGAGCGAAGGGGCTGAGGCTATCCGCGCACTGAGACGCGAATTCCCTGAGAAGAAGATCATCGCAGACACCAAGACTATGGATGTGGGCTCCTTCGAAGTGGAGATCATGGCGAAGGCCGGTGCCGACATCGTCACCGTCCTGGGTCTCGCAGACGATGCGACGATCGAAGAGGCCGTGATGGCCGGCAGGAAATACGGCGCCGAGATCATGGTGGACATGATCAACGTTCCCGACAGGGTGGAGCGCGCCAAACAGGTCGAGAAGCTCGGAGCCGCCTACATCTGCATGCACATGGGCATAGACACGCAGATGAGAGGCGAAGAGCCTCCGATCGAGGTCCTGAGGAAGATCGTGGAGTCCGTCTCGATACCGGTAGCCGTGGCAGGCGGGATAACCGCTGAGAACGCGGGGGAGTATGTGGAGGCAGGAGCGACCGACGTCATAGTCGGAGGAGCCATCATCAAGACCGGAGACATCAGAGGCGCTGCCGAGAACATCAAGAAGTCCATGGCAGGAGCGAAGATCAACACCGATCTTGCCAGGAAATACACCGAGGAGGACCTCTTCGAGGCGTTCTCCAGAGTATCCACCTGCAACATCTCCGATGCGTTCCACAAGCAGGGCGTCATGATCGGGATCGTCCCGCAGTCTCTCCAGCACAGACAGAGGATGGTCGGGAGAGCACTCACCGTCCAGACCACCAACGGCGACTGGGCCAAACCCGTGGAGGCCATCGACCGCGCCAAGGACGGAGACGTCTTAGTAGTCGATGTAGGAGGCGCACCGGTGGCGGTGTGGGGAGAGCTGGCCACATGCTCAGCCATGGTCATGGGCGTCAGAGGGATCGTGATAGACGGCGCCGTCAGAGACATCGATGACATCCGCGACCTCGGATTCCCCGCTTTCTCACGCACGGTAGCTCCATGCGCCGGAGAACCCAAAGGATACGGCGGGATCGGAATAGAGATCACCGTTGGAGGACAGAGGGTCCGCACCGGGGACTGGATCGTCGGAGACGAGAGCGGAATCATCGTCATACCCAAGGAGATGGCCGTCGAGGTGGCGAATCGCGCCCTCGACGTGCATGAGAGGGAGAACAGGACCCGTGAGGAGATCAAGAGGGGATCCACCCTGTCCAAGGTCAACGAGCTCGCGAAATGGGAACCCGTGAAGTGATGCCCGAGTCCTGCACCAACAGGTCGGGAAAGATCCGACGCCGCGAACGATCGCACGTCGGAGAAACGATGCCGGACAGATTCGGATTCTCCTTATCTGGCACATTTAAAAAAACCAGTAAGGGAGGGGGCTTTGCCCCTCCAGTTTCATGCATCAGAAGTGATGAATGCCGTTGATCTCCTCGTCGAGCTTCTTGAGTCTCTCGATCCTGTCGGGAGTGGAGGGGTGGGTGCGGAACAGGTTGACGAGACCGCGTGTCCTCCTCTGTCCGAAGGGGTTGGAGATCCACATATTGGCCGTGGACGGGTTGTCATAGGTGTTTGTCTTGGCCGAACAACCAGACTCGAGCTTGGTCAGGGCGCTGGCGAGAGCCATCGGCCTGCCGGTGAGCCTTGCACCGGACTCATCCGCGAGGTACTCGCGGTTCCTGGAAACGCCCAGCTGGATGAGCATCGCGGCGATCGGGAGGGTGATGTCGGCGATTATCGCGATGATCAGATTGCCCCCGTTGTTCTCATCGTTGTTCAGCAGCGCGGCCCAGACGGCCATACGGGTGACGTATGCGACGACCGATGCCATGGTGGATGCGACCGACATCACGAGGATGTCCCTGTTCTTCACATGGGACAGCTCGTGGGCCATGACCCCCTCGAGCTCATCGTCGTTCAGAAGGTTCAGGATCTGCCTCGTGGCGACAACGGCGGCGTTCTTGGGATTCCTCCCGGTGGCGAACGCATTGGGCATCGGCATGTCCGACACGCCCACCTCGGGCATGGGGAGACCGGCCTGCATCGCAAGGTTCTCGACGATGCGGTAGAGCCTGGGCTCCTGCTCCCTGGTCACGAGATGTACCTTGTTGGCCATCAGCGCGAACTTCTTGGAGAAGAAGTACGAGAACACGTTGATGCCCACTGAGATGATGAGCATCACGACGAGTCCGATGATCCAGTTGTTGAGCAGACCACCTACGACTATGCCTATGACGACAAGCAGTGCGGTCAACGCCGCGAACATCGCGGCGGTTCTAATACGCCAGTGCATTTGAATCGCCTACTCGTTGGGAGGATGACCTATATAATTGTATCAGAAGGAAATCCCGTCCTCTTCGGGTCATCCCTTGTACACAGTCCCGACGTAGAATTCGTCCACGCCGTGGAGACCCAGCCTCGTCCTGAGGTTGGTGATGCCGTCCCTCCCGACGCAGTGGTTGATCTTGAGGATCCCCACATTCCTAGACGAGAACTCGTCGGCGTACTGCTCCGCGACCGGCTTCTTCTTCTTTTCGAGGAGGACCGCTCCGATGAAGGCATCCGGGTACCTCCCGAACCGCTCATATACCGCCTCCAGGGCCTTGGAGGGACCCTCGATGCCGCGGCCGCTGATCACGTTCAGCCTCCTCCCCTCGACGATCAGGTACCTCTCGGAACCAGCGCCGAACACGAAGGAGGGCGTCACCGTTATCCCCGGTGCGACCTCCAGCCATCCGTCGTCGTTCCTAAGATTCATCTTAGGACGGTTGTCGTCGGATATCCCGACCCCCGTCGACAGGAACCCTGGCTTCCCCTGATACAGCCCCACCGGGGCGTAGACGTCCACCGGGGACTCCCTGGTGTCGAGGAACCCGTTGAGCGCCCTGCAGTTGTCGGGATGGGCCTGGGATATCACGACGGCGTCGATGGATTCCGGATCGATCTCCAGGTTCTCCATGTTGTGCTTCAGGTACCTGTCCCTGAGGCCGGTGTCGAAAAGCACCCTCCTACCATCGCGCTCGACCATGACCGAGAACCCCTTGGCCCCTATGAGCGGGGTATCCTCCAACGAGCCCTCGTCGTAGATGCATGTGATGACAGCGTCCATTGTTTTCACCTCTTGTATAGCGAATCCGGGATGTCCCCGCAGATCCTGTGTATGCTCTCCTCCGGCACCTGCCCGTTGGCCAGCCAGGCCTTCACCTTCTTCGGCACGGTGGTGACGGACATGATCGCCCCGGGCTTCGCGGGATCGTCGATGTAGTCCGTCTCGATCATGAAACGGTCGGTGCCCTTGCCGATGGCCTCCTTGATGTTGGTCTTGGATGCGGGTATCGAGGGCATGACCCCGTGGGTCTCCTCCGGGGTGACCCAAGGCGGGGACGAGTGCTTCACGACGAGCCCCCTGTCCAGCCCGGCCCTGTCGGCCAGCTCCGCGAGGGAGCCGTCCGTGTCGGGCTCCGACTCGCAGTGGATTATGACGGGACAGTCGTTCTCGCGGGCGAGCCCCATCCCTCTCAGAAGTATCCTGTTGGAGGCATCCCAGATGTCCTGGGCGACCGGGAAGTGGGGCCTGCCGATCTCCCCTATGGCGACCGCGCGCCCCTCGGCCACGTCCCTTCCCGCCGCCTCCATGCCCTCCATCATCATAGCCTCGGCCCTCTCCAGACCGTGCACCTCCGCGAGATGGATCAGCAGGACGGGATACGGCCCGACGGCGATGTTGATCTCCAGGTCCGTCGCCTCCCTCGCCCTCTCCGCGAGCCCGTAGGTGACCTCGTACGACCTGGCGAAGTCTGATCCCGACGTGATGGGCACCTCCTTGTGGGGCAGGGTCACCAGCGTAAGCCCTGTGCCTCCAGCGGCCTCGAACTCCCTGAGCGCGTCGACGTTGCGTCCGGACGGGCTCATGTGGATGTGGTTGTCGTAGACCGGGACCTTCTCTGCCATGTTGAACGGATAAGCGCACTAGTATTTCATGAGCAGGGAAGTCCCATCGGTGGTGCCGAGGCGTGCGTCACGGGACGGGGATGCGCCCACGTTAAATATGAGCCCATTCCTAGATGGTGACGATGGACTCCAACGCCCGCTTCCTCTTGAAGGCATTCAGGAAGTACTACCGTGTGAACACGCCGATACTGCCGGACAGGTTCACCCGCAGGGAGTTCGGGTTCATGTTCTTCGACAGGAACTACGTCCAGAGGCACATGTCGTTCGGGAGCCCCCAGGAGCTCCACCGCTTCATGCTGGGACAGGTGCCCTCCCACAGCTACTACTCCACGTCATACTACCGCAAACCAGACGCGCCCACCATGGATGAGAAGGAATGGATGGGCGCGGAGCTCATCTTCGATCTGGATGCTGACCACCTGGAGGGTGCAGCTGAGATGACGTACGCCCAGATGCTCGTGAAGATCAGGAGCGAGATGATCAATCTGGTCGACTCCTTCCTCCTCGGGGACCTGGGCTTCTCGGAGGACCAGGTCCACATAACCTTCTCCGGAGGGAGGGGATACCACGCGCATGTCAGGACCCCGGACGTCATGGGGCTCGGGACCCACGAGAGGAGGGAGCTGGTGGACTACATCACGGGGACCGGTCTGAACATAGACTGGGTCTTCCCGTTCAACAGGGTCGCGACATCCCAGGTCGTCACCGGGACAGGCGTCCGGACGAACGTGGCGAAGGACAGGCTCATACCGCCCGAGGACTCCGGAGGATGGAAGCTCAGGATGAGGAACGGTCTGATGGACGTCGTCAACGATTTCTGCGACGGGGATGTGAAATCCATCAAAACGGAGTATCCGAGCATAAAGGGCAGCGGGAACGCCACGGTCCTGAAGGCGCAGGACGAGCTGAGGAAATCCAGGAACGTGCTGTTCCGCAAGAACACCATGGCCGTGCTCTCCCAGTCCACCCAGACGATGCTCGTGAAGATCATGAAGGAGGATGTCGCCTACCGCCTCTCCGGAGAGGTCGACGAGCCCGTCACAGCCGATATCAAGAGACTCATCCGTCTGCCCGGCTCCGTGCACGGCAAGAGCGGGCTCAGGGTCACCCCGATCACCCGCTCCCAGCTGACCGACTTCGACCCCCTGCAGATGGCCGTCCCCGAGGAGTACTCCGACGATCCCGTGAAGATCACCATGAGGAGGCCTGCATCGCTCGACATGAAGGGGGAGAGATTCACCCTCGAGGGCGAGACAGAGGTGCCGGAGTTCGCCGCAGTGTTCCTCATCGGCAGGAAGATGGCGGATTTCGGATACGCCTCCGAGAACGCGGAACGTCAGAAGATGTTCTGATTCCGGATGTCTGGCACATTGGTTCCGGCCCCTCCGCTGACGTTTCCCTGAAGGACCTTCCGGCCGTTTTTTATTATAATGCGCGCGTCAAACTTCCGCACAACCTTTATTAATAGGATGGGAATCCCGCATCCAGGTAATTAAAATGAAAGCATTCCGTGTCACCGGCAACTACGCAGACCCCAGGCAGAGGCAGCCCTTCTCCATCGAGATGGCCGCCGAGGACGAGGCAGCAGTCAGGGAGAAGGCCCTGTCCACCATCGGCAGCAAGCACAAGCTCAAGAGGTGGCAGATCGACATCACATCCGTCGAGGAGATCCCCGCGGACCAGGTCGTCAACCACGTCGTCAAGTACCAGATCGGTGAGTGATCGTGGACGACAACGAACTCCGTCAGGCCATCGCCGTGATGGAGACTTACAAGGAGAGGGTCGAGGCCCTGAGCCGCCAGGTCCAGCTCCTCCGCGTTTCACTCGACGAGGTCGGAATGGCCTCCGCCGCGCTCAAGGCCTTCAAGGACGCCAAGGAGGGCGACGAGATCCTCGTGCCCGTCGGCGCTTCCACATTCATCCCCGTGCAGGTCACAGGGAACAGGAAGGTCATCGTCGGCATCGGATCCAACATCTCCATCGAGAAGGATGCGACCGAGTCCGTCGAGTACATGGACGCCAACGGCACCGAGATCAACGAGGCGCTGAAGAAGTCCGTCGAGGCCCTCAACGAGGCCCAGAACGCTCTGGCCACGGTCTCGGCAACGGTCCAGCAGGAATACGCCAACAGACAGCAGGCGGCCGCTGGACAGCAGAGGATGCAGTGAGGTTTCCGCGATGTTCGAGTCCCTCAAGTCCAAGATGAAGAACCTCTTCTCCAAGGCCGACAAGCACCTGGACGAGGAGAAGGTCTACAAGCCCGAGGAACCCGAACAGAAGCCGCAGGCACCGGAACCGGTGCAGGAGGAGCCCAGGAAGGACCTGGAGCCCGTCCCGCAGGAGGTTCCCGCGCCATCCCCCGCTGCGGAACCCGCAGAGCCTGAGCCTGTTCCGGAGCCCCCCAAGGAGGAGCCCAAGCTCTCAAGGAAGGAGCTCCTGAAGCTCAGGAAACAGGAGAAGCAGGAGGCTAAGGCGAAGCATTCCTCCCCCGAACCCTCGTCCCAGGTCGTTTCCGACTCGGGAAAGAGGATCAAGGAGGACCCGCTGGATGAGATCCTGGACGAGCTCGAGATCATCCTGCTCGAGGCGGACGTCGCGTACCCCGTGGTCGAGGAGATCAAGAAGGGCGTCCGCGAGAACCTGGTCGGAAGGAAGTACGACCGCTCATACACTCTGGAGCAGGTCGTGGAGATGTCCGTGAAGGACGCCGTCAGGGATGTCCTGAAGATTAACGAGTTCGATTTCGACGGATGGCTCGCCCAGCAGGAGAGACCCACGGTCATAATGTTCGTGGGCATCAACGGGACCGGGAAGACCACGGCGATCGCTAAGATAGCCAACCGCGTCCAGAAGGACGGCATGACGGTCGTGATGGCCGCATGCGACACGTTCAGGGCCGGCGCGATAGAGCAGCTCACCATCCATGCAGACAAGCTCGGATGCAAGATCGTCAAGCAGGGGCACGACGCGGATCCGTCCGCCGTCGCCTACGATGCGATCGAGCATGCGAGATCCAAGAGGAAGGACGTGGTCCTCATCGACACCGCCGGAAGGATGCAGACGAACAACAACCTCATCGAGGAGATGAAGAAGATCGTCCGCGTCGCTAAACCGGACCTCAAGGTGTTCGTAGGGGATTCGCTCGCGGGCAACGACGCGATAGAGCAGGCGAAGGTCTTCGATGCGGCAGTCGGGATAGACGCGGTCATCCTGACGAAGATCGACACCGACGCCAAGGGCGGTGCCGCCCTGTCGATAGCCCACACTATCGGGAAGCCCATCGCGTTCGTCTGCAACGGTCAGGAGTACGGCGACATTATCAAGTTCAACACGGAATGGATGATCGACCGTATGTTCAACGACGAGTGACCTCGTCACAAACATCTTCCTTCTCATTCTCTTCCTACTACGCACAGATCATGGAACAGCGTCGCGAATACCTTCGCGTCCGTCATGAGGTTGGACATCTCCACATACTCGTTAGGTGCATGGAGTGTTCCTCCCCCGCACTGCCACACGTAGGCATCGAAACCATCCATCCTGAAGAAGTTCGCACAAGTCCCTCCGCCGACCCCGACGGCCGTAGGACGGCTTCCGGTAACCTTCTCGACGGCATCTCCAAGGGCTGTGAAACCCATTGTGGAGACGGACGAGGCCTTCCCAGCCGGTTCGCATTGGATTATATCCACCGCTATCCTCGCCCCTGTCCTATCGGCATGCTCTGAGGCTACCTCCCTGACGAAACCCAAGACCTCGTCGACGGAATAGCAGGGCAGTATGCGCATATCCATGCAGAACTCGTCGTGCCCGGGTATGGTGTTCACGTTCTCGACAGTCGCAGGCCTCTTCGTCGGTTCGAAGGTGGATTCCGGAGGCCTGAACATCCCATCCTTGGCTGGGAACCTCGCCGGGAGCCTGTCCATCAGATCCGCCAGGAGATAGGTGGAAACACGGTACGCGTTGAGACCGCTCTGCGGCGACGATCCGTGACATGTCTTCCCTTCGACACTGACCTTCAGCCATAGCACGCTCTTCTCCGCCACCTCTATCATCGAGCCGTTGGGGGAGCCCCAGTCCGGGACTATGATTATGTCATCGTCCGTGAACACGCCCTGATCCAACAGGTATCTGATACCCTTGAGACTCGTGGTCTCCTCGTCTGCAACGTATGCGATTCCCAGAGACATGCCGTTCAGATCCTGGTCGATGACGGCTCTGGATGAGAACATGGAGGAGATCACCGACTGACCGTTGTCCTCGGTCCCTCTACCGTAGACCCTCCCGTCCCTGTACACGGGTTCGTACGGAGGGACGTCCCACAACCCAGGATCTCCTGCCGGAACTACATCCATATGGGCCATGACCCAGACCGTCCCCTTCTTCCTGCCGTTCTTCACGGCGAGTATGTTGGAGCGCATGACACTCGGATCGACATCGTCTGGAACATCGATCCTCCTGGCCGAATCGAAACCCTTGAGCTTTCCCTGGAGGTAGTCGGCCTTCCTGCTCTCTCCGTCACCGCCGTTGACGGGGGCGAGAGCCGGGATGGAGATCATCCCTATCATGGTCTCGACCATCTCATCGTAGGAATCCTCTACCATCCTCAAAGTGTCTTCAAGGGATCTCATGGATGCCGGAATCAAAGAGAGTGTTGATAACACTATCCCGGAATGACCACAATGCATATGCTGGCATTATGACAATTGATGAAACGTCAACTGTATTTTAAAAGTAAAATGTTTGGAAAAGGTTTATGCAACGACATCACTCGTTGCGGATAATCATTGTGACGGCGTTGCCTCCACCGAGACAGAGAGTCGCGAGTCCGGTCTCCTTGTTCCTGTCCTTCATCGCATAGAGGAGTGTCGTCAGGACACGTGCTCCGGAGCATCCGATGGGATGGCCGAGGGCGACGGCTCCACCGTTGACGTTGAATATCTCGTCGGGAACGTTGAGCTCCTTCTTGACCGCGCAGGAAGCGCTTGCGAAGGCCTCGTTGTGCTCGAAGAGGTCGATGTCGTCGATGGTCATGCCGGCCTTCTTCAGGACGTGCTGTGTCGTGGGAATGGGAGCCTCCATGATGTACTCGGGCTTCACACCCCTCTCGCCGTAGGCGACGATGGATGCCATGGGCTTGATCCCGTGCTCCTCCGCCCATTTCCTGGATGCGATGACCAGAGAGGATGCTCCGTCGCTGAGCTGCGAGGAGTTTCCGGCTGTGACGATACCGTCCTTCTTGAAGACGGGCTTGAGCTTTCCGAGGCTCTCCATGGAGGAGTCCTCCCTGACACCCTCATCGGTGTCGAAGATTATGTCGCCCTTCTTGTTGGGGATCGTGATCGGAAGGATCTCGTTCTTGAACTTGCCGTTCTTGATGGCGGCCGCAGCTTTCTGATGGGACTCAACGGACAGCTGGTCGGCATCCTCCCTTGTGACGTTGAACCTCTCGGCAACGATCTCTCCGGTGAATCCCATGTGCTGGTTGTTGAATATGTCCCAGAGTCCGTCATGAACCATCGCGTCGACGGCGGGCTGGTCGTTCATCCTGAATCCCCACCTTGCACCGGGGAGCAGGTAAGGCGCCTGGGACATGCTCTCCATGCCTCCGACGGCGAGGACGTTGTACTCTCCCGCCTTGATTGCATCGGAAGCGAGCATTGCGGATTTGAGTCCGGAGCCGCAGACGGCGTTGACTGTGAATGATCCGATCTCCACGGGAAGCCCTGCACCGATGGCCGCCTGTCTGGCGGGATTCTGTCCGAGTCCCGCACCGATGACATTGCCCATGATGCATTCCTCGATGTCGGTGGGCTGGAGTCCGGCCCTGCTGACAGCCTCCTTGACCACCATGGCGCCCAGATCGGTCGCCTTGAATCCGGAGATGGCCTTTCCGTATTTTCCTATGGGTGTCCTTACTGCGCTTAGAATGACTGCTTCATCCATGGGAATTCCCTTCTGGTTGCGCATGAAGAGGTTCCTATAAAAGAGTGTCGATTATTGACTACGACCATTGACGAACTCCACCGGCTGCGTCAGACCCATCCTCTTGAGAGGTTTGGAGAGATGTCTCCTGGCCGCCGTCGGAGGCTCGTACCAACCGGGGACAACCTGCCTTCTGACTGGCAGCATGACCGGCATATAGGACTTAGTCCCGCATTTCTTGCACTTGAACTTCTTGCCACTGCCTGTGGACTTCATAGTGCGGGAACATATGGGGCAGATCGGGTTGGATACCTTCTTGTACTCCTCTACCACAGAGATGACATGTATCTTCTCTATATTGAGCGTCCGAGGATCGTCTCTGAGCTCCCCCATGACCTCCACCTCATCCCCCTTGCAGAGCCAATCGACCATGTGGCGGAACTCCTTCGATGGTTCGTAAGCACCGCATGTGACCTCGCCGAGACCTGTGTCCAGATTGAAGAAGACATGCCCTCCCTCTATGTGCCTGGTCTTGGACGAGACCTTCCCATGGAGCAGATATGACTGGTTGGGAACGAGCTCCCTCGGATTGTGTATGATGTGATCGTCAGTCCCCTGGTTCGTCAGGAATATGGCCCATCTGTCCAAGGGTTCCGTCTTGATCATCTCGAAACCGCGTATCAGGTCGGATTCCACATCACCGCGGAGCCCGTACATGACAGGGCATGGAGTGGACGGCACCATCGCGACCTTCGAGGTCCTGTCCGCCCAGCTGTTGAAGGTCGTCGGGATGCTGTGCTCGACGGCCTCGATCGTACTGGGATCGAAGATCCTCTCCGTGCCCCATCTCGACTCCGGCCTGTAGCTCAACAGCTCGAAGGTACTGTCCCTGGGTCTCCACGCCATGCCGCATGTGCATCCTATGAGCCCGCGTCCGTTGCCTATCGTGTATGTTATCCCGCCGATGCGTTCGATCTCCCTGTCGATGTCGTCACGGTCCATAATCGTACGGACGCCTCTCCAGTAGAATGACTGGGAAGGTTTCACACGGGATATCAGCAACCCCGGATCCGCATCGTCCTCATGATGAGCCTGTATGTGTGGGATTATCCTGTCCCTCATCATCTCCGGATCGGGTTCGAACGATGTGCAACGGTCGTAGCAGAAGATGTCCCTTCCACCGATGTTCCCGATGAACCTCCTGGGACCGGATCCCCTTCCGAACCTCATCACGAGCGCTCCGTTTCCCCTGGTCTTCCACGGTGTGGCAGGATTCAGTCTGACCAGTCTCGGATTCCCTATGAGGTCCAGATCCCCGAACTCGCGTATTATCTCCGTTGCGAGGAACGTCGTACAGTTCCCCTTCATAGAATCCGTGTCATCGACAGCTACGAACATCTCTCAATCGTATCAAGATTTAACCCCTATAAAATACAGTAGCGAATGAATCCTGACACAATCGATATACTTCAGAACGGATCTACATCGAGGTTCCTGAGTACGGACACGAAGAATATATTTCCATCATCGGACAACTCTCCTGAAACCGCATAGTATCCGAGCTCCACAGGTCTCTCGTAAGAGAAACAGCGGATATCATTCCCATGCGCATCATGGAGATGGAATGTGTAGCCCTTTTCACTGTCATCCACATCGCTGACGATGCCTGTGTGGTCGTACCGTATGTTATCCGGATCCGAGAAAAAGACGAATATCCCTGCGATGACCACTATGGATATCCCGAGGATCGCATATCTGTTTGACCTGCCCATATCCAGACGTTTCTCTGGGATATGTGATAAAGGATGGGTGTGGAGTCCTGGTCACGGAGCCCCCCACCCCTTCATTTCCACTGGAACTGGAAAAAGGTGAACGGGGTCCTCAGGATCCGACGGCGATGAGGATTCCGATGAAAGCGAGGATTCCGATGATGCATGCAGCGATGACGAGCCAACCTTTCATTGATTTGACACTCCTGTGTTTGAACGTGTAACCCTTACGTCATATAAAATCGGCGCGCACTGGAAATGGATTGTTTCCTTGTTCCCAGAACACAGTATCATGAGTCGAAGGGATGGTTCCAATGGGGTGTTGCGATGCTTCAAATCAAAAGGGTTCAAAATCTGATAAAGTTTAATGAATTAAAACAACGAATAGTGAATAAAGATAAATATAACTCAAAATATAATCTAAACATCAGAGTGGCAACGCGTGAAACAAGCATGATTCGGACGAACTAGAAATCGTTATATTGGACCCTCAGATACAGTGGAAAGAAAATCGGAAACCGGTGTTTTCCGATGGAAAAGGGATGCATATGACGGAACCGAACATCTTCACGCAGTTCATGGAGAAGAGAAAGGTCATAGTGAAGAACAAGAAGATTCTCCAGTCGTCATACATCCCGGACAACCTTCCCCACAGGATGGACAAGATCAACGAGATCGTGGAGATCATCGCTCCCGCACTGAACAGAGACAAACCATCGAACATCCTGATATTCGGCAAGACCGGTACCGGAAAGACTGCTGTGATGAACTTCGTCGGAAAAGAGTTGAGGAAGGCCGACGAGAAGCAGCAGAACTGTAGCTACATCTATGTGAACTGCGAGGTCGTGGATACCACATACGGAATCCTCTACAACATCTCCAATCAGATCATCACCGATCCGAGCAAGAGGATTCCGTTCACCGGATGGAGTCTGGATAAGATCCTTGCGGAACTCACGGACTACATCGACAAGGAGGACAAGGTCTTCATAATCGTCCTCGATGAGATCGACAGATCGTTCCAGAAGAACGGTGACGATATCTTCTATTTCCTCACGACCATCAACGAGGTCCTTCAGAATTCGAAGGTATCCATCATCGGAATCACGAACAACGTGAATTTCACCGAGCTACTTGGACAGAGAGTCAAGAGCAGGCTCGGAGAGGAGAAGATCATCTTCCCGCCGTACAATGTCGAACAGCTTCAGGACATCCTCACAGCAAGGGCCAGAGACGCTTTCGATGAAGGCGTGCTCGATGATGATGTCATCCCATACTGTGCCGCCCTTTCAGCGCAGGAGATGGGCGATGCCAGGAGAGCTCTCGATCTGCTGAGGCTCGCAGCGGATTTCGCGGAGAGGAACGGTGACAGCAAGGTCACCGGAGCCCATGTCCGCTATGCGAAGAACAAGATCGAACTCGATGCTGTATCCGAGGTCGTGAAGACGCTCACGATCCAGTCCAAGATAGTCCTGATGAGCATAATCAGGAACACCGAGAACGATATGACCACGATGACCACCGGTGATGTGTATTCTATGTACAAGTTCATCTGCGAGTCGATCGGTCAGTCTGTCCTCACACAGAGAAGGGTCGCAGGACTCATCTCCGAGCTCGACATGCTCGGCATAATCCATGCGAGGGTCAAATCCTTCGGCAGAGCCGGACGTACAAAGGAAATCGAGCTCAGCACACCCAAGGAGATCATCTCGATGATCAAGAACGATGAAATCTTCAAGATGATGAGGGATCGTAAGCAGACCACACTCATGTGATCGGCTTTTCATCATCGTAATCTGTCGAAATCGTCACCATCTATGTCAATTTCGATGTTCTGACGTCCTATCCGTCATCTCCGATTCAGACTCCCATACCCTTTTTCCAGTTCCAGTGGAAATGAAGGGGTGGGGGGCTCACTTCTTCCACTGCCGGATCCTGCGGAGCTCATCGTTGAGCAGGATCTTGTTCCGGTACAGTGAGGTCGCGTCGATAAGCATCAGGAATCCGAAGATCGTGACGAACAGCATTATCAGCGACGGCAGGCTGTTGGGCACATCCTCTAGGTTCTGACCGCCGTTGACCAGGATCTTGATCGTGCCGAGCCACGGGATCTCGAACACGGGAACCGACCTGATGTCCTCATATCCTATCGGATGGTCGATGATGGACGATGCCTGGTCGAAAGTCGTGTTCGTCTGGGGATTGTCTCCCATGGTGAGGAATCCGCTCTTCTTCTCGAGACCGTCGAGAGAGATGCTTACATCCTTCAGGGAGACGGTGATGTCGTCGAAGTACAGCGTCCCGCGGATGTTGTTGTAGTCGGAGTTGTTTATGACGGTCTCTCCGTTCTCGTCTATGTATTCATAGTGCCAGGCGCCACTGTAGCCCTGAAGGCTCGGAGCGCTCCAGGTATCGTTCTCCGGGTTGTATTCCAGCCATATTATGGCGCGGTGGATCACCGGATTCTGGTTCCCTCCTCTGTTGTAGATGATGACCGAACCGTAGTCGCCGAACGACTGGTATCCGCTCTTCGTGCCGTCTATGTAGCTCTGGATCTCCGCTTTGGATGGGTCCTGTACTATGACGATGTCGCCTGTGTCGATGCAGCCGATCTCGGACTGATGTGGATCGTGCTGCATGCTCTGGGACATAACGATGCTGAAAGGGGATGAGAATCCGCTGTATGCGACAAGACTGGCATAACCTCCGACGAAGATGACGATTATGATCCCGACCGAGATCAGAAGGTTCTTATCAGCCTTGTTCACGCTCATCGCGCATGTTCTACATTATTAAGATGGTTTCGCAGGAATCCGCAGTCCTGGAACACATATAATTATGGCATAGGTCCTACAGGGTAACCATGGAAAGACCCAGCACCGACGAGTACTTCATGGAAATGGCACGCCTCGTCTCCACGAGATCCACATGTCTCAGGAGGAAGGTCGGCGCCGTCATCGTCAAGGACAAGAGGGTCCTGTCCACAGGATACAACGGTTCTCCGCGCGGAACACGTCACTGCGAAGAGCTCGGATGCATAAGGGTCCAGATGAACATACCGTCCGGCACCAGGCACGAGCTCTGCAGGGGCGTCCATGCCGAGCAGAACGCGGTGACCCAGGCGGCATATTTCGGGGTCAGCGTCAACGAGGCCACGATCTACACCACCACGTTCCCGTGTTCAATGTGTGCCAAGATACTGATTAACGCGGGTATAAAGGAGATCGTGTACGACGAGGGGTATGTGGACGACCTGTCCAAGAACCTCCTCGACGAAACCGACATAGTGCTCCGCGAATTCCATCCTGCCAAGCAGATCTGACCTTCGGAATCCGTAGAGCGTCCACCGCTCTTTGATAATTCCTCTTTTTATAATAGGGCATTAGAGTTAAGTACCCCTCCCAGGATACGATAGCAGGGTCGGGGAGTGTTAATTTGAGCCGAACTGACATACTTTCGGAAATAAAGAAAGCGGAGGCGGACGCTGACGCCAAGGTCGCACAGGCCGAGGCGGACAAGAAGTCCGCAATCGCTGAGGCTCGCAGAGATTCTGTGAAGAAGATTCAGGACGCTGAGGCTCAGATGCGCAGCTCTTACGAATCCGCCGTAGCCAAGGAGATGGAGGCTCTCGCCGCCAAACGCGACGAGATGCTCGCCGAGGGCAACAACGCCGCGGCAGGCATCGCCGCCAAATCCGAGGCAAGAATGCAGGAAGTTAGAGACTATCTCAACAAAGAAATCGAGAGGACCCTAAATGTCACTTCCTGAGTCGATGAGTAGGATTGTGATCGTGGGTACCAAATCCCATATGGACGAGGCCATTGAGGCCCTGTACAAAGTGGGGAGTATCCACCTGATCGATCAGACCGTCGACGCGGATGAGGGTTTCACCTTGGGAACCCCCCGTCCGTACTCTCCCAAAGCATCCGAGAGGCTGCTGAAGGTGCGTGCGATGGAGAAGGAACTCGGTATCACCAAGAAATTGAAGACCGAGGCCGTTTCCGAGGACGAAATCAAGAGCAAGATATCATCTGACAGCGTCGAACTTGTCGAGAAGGAGATCAACTCCGTCGTCGACAAGAGGAATGATCTCAATCAGAGAATCACCGAGCTAAACGCTAAGAAGAAGAGTCTTGAGCTTCTTTCCGACATACCCGTTGACCTCGAGATGTACTCCGGATACAGGAGCATCGTCTCGATGGTCGGAACCGTTGCAGATGACCCAACCTCCGCTCTCTCCGGAGTGGATGCAGAGGTCTTCACCTCCTTCGACAAGAAGAAGGGCAACGTGGTGGCCGTGTTCATGAAGACGGAGGACAAGGACAAAGTCCAGTCCATCCTCTCCGAATGCGGATTCTCCGAGATCCAGGTCCCTGAGGGAACCGGATCCGCGATCAGCGTCCTCGCGGCGACTGACCGCGAGATCGAGGCCGCCAACGCCGAGATGGAGAATGTCACGAAAGAGATCGGGAATCTTTTTGAGAAACACAAAGACTTCCTCAGCGCTTCCGACGAGGAGCTGTCCATCCAGGTCCAGAAGGGAGAGATCCCTGTAAGGATCGCGAACAGCGAGTATTCCTTCGTCGCCGACGCATGGGTGCCCGCCAAGAAGGCCGACAGCGTAAAAGAACAGCTGGAGGCCATGGTCGAGGGGATCTACGTTGAGATCCAGGAGACACGCGGCAGGTCCATGCACGAGGTGGAAGAGGCAGAGGAGAGATTCAAGACCGCTCCGACTAAGTTCAACAACGGAAGAGTGGTGAAGGAGTTCGAGTATCCGACAAAGCTCGTGTCGGTGCCGAAGTATCAGGAGATTGACCCTTCCATCCTGATCGCTATCTTCCTTCCCATGTTCTTCGGACTGATGGTCGGAGATGTGGGATACGCTATCCCGTTCATCATCCTTGGTGCGTACGGACTCAAGGTCACGCACCACAAAGACTGGCGCGCCATCGCGACGGTCCTTTTCTTCGGCGGAATTTGGGCATTCATCTTCGGATTCTTCTTCTTCGGAGAGTGTCTGGGAATGCACTTCGTCGGAATCACTGACGATGGAATCACGTTCACATGGCAGATGCTGCTCGGACTCGACAACCTGCCTAACATCTTCGAGGGCATCCTGCCCGGAGGACATGGTGTGAGCAAGATCGGAGCCGAGTGGATCGGAGTCCAGCTCAAACTGGCCGTCTACATCGGAATCGTCCACCTTATGATCGGATACCTCTGCGCGCTCTACAACAAGACGATGCAGGAGGGATTCGGACACGCCTTCAAGGAGAAGGGTGGATGGATCTTCGGATTCCTGGGGATCGTTCTCGTCTGTTTCGCACTGGCGATGCTTCTCATCTACCAGTGGGAGATGGACCAGATCATGGTCCCGCTCGTCCTCGGTATCGTGTTCATAGTGATCGAGGTCGCCATGAACATCAAGCACGAGGGTATCCAGTCGATTCTCGAACTGCCCGGAATCGTCGGAAACATCCTTTCATACACTCGTCTCGCAGCCATTGGAATGTCCAAAGCCGGTATGGCCCTGGCGTTCAACTACATCGGGCTCGGGATGATCGCAGGTGTGACGTACATCCCCGAGACGGGATCCATAGAGACATCCGGTCCCGTCATGGTGATCATCGCCATCCTGCTGCTGGCATTTATGCATCTGATGATCTGGACCCTGGCTATTCTGTCCGCGGGTCTGCACGGACTCAGGTTGCAGTTCGTGGAGCTCATGCAGAAGTTCTACGAGGGTGGAGGAGTCGAGTACGCCCCGCTCAAAATCAAACGCGAGAAAACGGTTTCCAGAGAAAAATCAACCACAGAGGTGTAAATAAATGGTAGACACAGGAATTGGACTCATCGCTATCGGAGCAGGACTCGCTGTCGGACTCACCGGTCTCGGAGCCGGTATGGCCGAGAAAGATGTCGGAGCCGCCGCAGTCGGAGCTATCACTGAGGACCAGTCTCTCTTCGGAAAGGCTATGATCTTCATGGTTCTGCCTGAGACCATCGTCATCTTCGGACTGGTCGTCGCTATCCTCGGTATCTTCGTCATGGCCAACATGTGAGCTTGCCAAGAGGTAATCTCATGGCACTAGCAAACGTGACTCAGGAGATCATCAGGTCCGCTGATGAGAGGGTCGCCGCCATCAAGGCGGAGGCCGATGCGGAGATCGCCAAGATCAACGCCGATGCGGACGCGAAGATCGCTGAGACAAAGGAAAAAGAGGACAAGAGGCTCAAAGAAGCAGTTGAGCGTCTCAACCGTCAGGAGCTGTCCAGCGCCGAGCTGGAGAGCAAGAAGATCGTCCTGGCGAAGAAGAAGGAGCTCCTCACCGAGGCCTTCGAGAGCACCCTCGCCGACCTTGAGAACGCGCCCAGCGACGTGAAGCTGGCACAGTACAAGGTCATGGTCGAGGCTGCCAAGAAGATCATCGACAACCCCAAGGCCCTCATGTCGGAGAAGGACGACTTCTCCGCGGCAGACCTTGGAGTATCCTCGGTAGAGAAGGACGGCAGGATCAAGGCCGGTCTCATCCTCCAGAGCGAGGACGGGGACGTCGAGGTCGACCTGCAGTACTCCACCATTCTTCAGGCGATCTGGGACCGCGAGATCAAGTCTGTGTCGGACATTCTCTTCGGGTGAGGCGTATGTTCAAGTCCAGCGGAAGAAAAGGCAACTACGCGTACACCGTCGCCAGGGTGAAGGCCAAGAAATCCCTCCTCCTGGGCGACGAGGATTACAACAAGATGCTGCAGATGAGCGTCCCCGAGATATCCCGCTACATCAGCGAATCCGGATATCAGAAGGAGATGCAGGAGCTCGCCTCCAATCTGGAGGGGCTCGATCTCGTCGAGCACGCCACCAACGCCAACATGGCCAAGGTGTTCAGCAGCATCCTTGGGGCCTCCCAGGGTGAACTCCACACGATGGTTGCGGCATATCTCGAGAAGTGGGATATTTGGAACCTCAAGGTCATCCTCCGCGGTAAGTCATATGGTCTCGACGTCGAATCTGTCAGGGAGGACCTCGTCCCCGCCGGAAGTCTCAAGCAGGAGCAGCTGGAGAAGCTGATGTCCATGGACTCCGACGAAGACATACTGGCCGCCTACAGCAAGATGGAGGGTGTAACAATCCCCCAGGACGTCATCGCTTCATACAAGGAGAATGGGAATCTGGGCGAGATCGAGGACTACCTCGACAAGTTCCACTACGTCAGGCTGCTCGCCAGCATCAAGGCCGACTCAAGGCCCACCAAGATGTTCGAGGAGTACGTCAGGAAGGAGATCGATGTCAGGAACCTCGAGACCATCCTCAAGCTGAAGGCCGAGGGCATCTACGGAGAGGAGGTGATGAAGTACATCATCCCCAACGGCAAGCAGGTGGACAAGAAGTTCGCCGTCCAGCTCGCCAACGCGGAGACCATCGCGGCCTGCGCATCGGACCTCTCCCAGCTCGAGTTCTACGACATCATCAAGGACCTGGTCGAGTCTGAGAACGTCAACCTGAGGCAGATCGTCACTGAAATGAAGAAGTACGAGATCGCCCAGGCGAAGAAGTTCTCTCATCTGTACCCGCTGTCCGTCGTCCCCGTGCTCGACTACATGATCCACAAGGAGATCGAGGTCGGCAACATCAGGACGATCGCCAGGGGAACGGAGAGCGGTCTCGACAAGGACGTCATCAAAGGACTGCTGGTGATCTGATGGAAATCGCAGTAATCGGAAGTGACGAGTTCGTGCTGGGCTTCAGGCTCGCCGGAATCAGGCGCGTGTTCGTCGCGAATCCTGACAACTACCAAGAGAAAATGCTGGAGGCTATGTCCCAGCCATCAATAGGTATCCTCGCAGTGGATGCGAAGGATCTCGACAATCTCTCTTTCCAGGTCAGGCACAAGGTCATGGATTCTATCCAGCCTGTCGTAGTGCCCGTCGGAGGCGACCAGAGCGACCTCCGCGAGAAGGTGAAGAGAGCCATTGGCGTTGACTTATACAAAACAGAGGATGAATAAGAATGAGCACTGAAGGTGTAATTTACAGGGTCGCGGGACCTGTGGTGACCGCCACCGGCATCTCCCCCAGGATGTACGACGTCGTGCACGTGGGCAACGAGCAGCTGATGGGAGAGGTCATCAAGATCATCGGCGACTATTCCATCATCCAGGTTTACGAGGACACATCCGGTATCAAACCCGGAGAGCCGGTCACGAACACCGGTAAGCCTCTCTCCGTTGAGCTCGGCCCCGGACTTCTCGAATCCGTTTACGACGGAATCCAGAGGCCTCTGCCCGTACTCAGGGAGAAAATGGGTGACTTCATCTACCGCGGAGTCGCCGCACCTGGACTGGATCACGACAAGAAATGGGACTTCACACCCATCGCGAAAGAAGGGGACACAGTGTCCGCAGGACAGGTCCTCGGTACCGTCCAGGAGGGACCCATGACCCACAAGATCATGGTTCCCCTCGACATCGAGAAAGGAAAGATCGACTCCATCAAGAGCGGATCCTTCACCATCGACGAGACCATCGCGGTCATCGACGGAAAGGACGTCTGCATGGTCCAGTACTGGCCCGTCCGTAACCCCAGGCCCGTCTCCGAGAAGTACCAGCCCGATGTGCCTCTCGTCACCGGACTCAGGGTCCTCGACACCATGTTCCCCCTCGCCAAGGGAGGAGCCGCGGCCATCCCCGGTGCGTTCGGTACCGGAAAGACCGTCACACAGCAGTCCCTGGCCAAGTTCTCCGATGCTGACATCGTCGTCTACATCGGATGCGGAGAGCGTGGAAACGAGATGACAGAGGTTCTGACAGAGTTCCCCGAGCTGGACGACCCCAGGACCGGAGAGAAGCTGATGAAGAGGACCGTCCTCATCGCCAACACCTCCAACATGCCTGTTGCCGCCCGTGAGGCTTCCGTCTACACCGGAATGACCATCGCCGAGTACTTCAGGGACATGGGATACAACGTCGCTCTCATGGCCGACTCCACCTCCAGGTGGGCCGAGGCCATGCGTGAGATCTCCTCCAGGCTGGAAGAGATGCCCGGAGAGGAAGGATACCCCGCGTACCTGGCCGGACGTCTGTCCGAGTTCTACGAGCGTGCCTGCCGTGCCAAAGCGCTGTGCGGCGAGGACGGATCCATCTCCGTCATCGGAGCCGTCTCTCCTCCCGGAGGAGACCTGTCCGAGCCCGTCACACAGAACACCCTCCGTATCGTCCGTGTCTTCTGGGCGCTGGACACCAAGCTGAGGGAGAGGAGGCACTTCCCCACCATCAACTGGCTGACCTCGTACACCATGTACGACAAGCAGCTGCTCCAGTGGTACAAGGACAACGTCGCCGAGGACTTCCCCGCTCTGAGGGCCTGGGCTATGCAGACCCTGCAGAAGGAGTCCGAGCTCCAGGAGGTCGTGCAGATGGTCGGATCCGACTCTCTGCCCGACGAGCAGAAGGTGACCCTCGAGGTCGCCAAGATGATCCGTGAGATCTTCCTGCAGCAGAACGCCTACGACGAGGTGGACATGTACTGCCCCATCCAGAGGCAGCACGTCATGATGAGCCTCATCAAGAAGTACTCCGACCTGGCCGACAAGGCCCTCGCCGCCGGTGTGCAGATTGACAAGTTCATGTACCTCCCCGTCAAGACCAGGTTCAACCAGGCCAAGTACGAGAAGAACATCGACGAGGAGCTGAAGGCCGTGTCCGAGGACATGGACAAGCAGTTCGCCGAGCTGGGAGTGTGATTTGAATGGCAGACATTTCGAAAGAGTACAAGACGATCTCCCAGATCGCCGGTCCCCTGGTGTACGTCAAGAACACCGAGCCCGTCGGATACAACGAGATCGTCAGCATCAGGCTCTCCGATGGAACCATGAGGAGGGGACAGGTCCTGGATTCCTCCAACGACCTCGTCGTCGTCCAGGTCTTCGAGGGAACCACCGGTATCGACAGGGACGCATCCGTGCGCTTCCTGGGCGAGACCATGAAGATGCCCGTCTCCAGGGAGATGCTCGGAAGGGTCCTCTCCGGAGCCGGAGACCCCCTCGACGGCGGTGCCAAGATCGTTCCTGAGAAGGAGCTCGACATCACCGGAGCCGCCATCAACCCCTGGGCAAGGGACAGCCCGTCCGATTTCATCCAGACCGGAATCTCCACCATCGACGGAATGAACACCCTGGTCAGGGGTCAGAAGCTGCCTATCTTCTCCCAGTCGGGACTTCCCCACAACGAGATGGCTCTTCAGATCGCCAGGCAGGCCAAGGTCCGCGGTGAGAACGAGGAGTTCGCTGTGGTGTTCATCGCCATGGGTATCACCAACGAAGAGAAGCAGATGTTCATGAAGGAGTTCGAGAGGACCGGCGCTCTGAAGAACGCCGTGGTCTTCCTGAACCTCGCCGACGACCCCGCTGTCGAGAGGACCCTGACACCCCGTCTCGGTCTGACCACCGCGGAGTACATGGCATTCGACCTGGGCATGCAGGTGCTGGTCATCATGACCGACATCACCAACTACTGCGAGGCTCTCCGTCAGATCGGAGCCGCCCGTGAGGAGGTGCCCGGAAGGCGTGGATACCCCGGTTACATGTACACCGACCTCGCTCAGCTGTACGAGCGTGCCGGAAGGATCAAGGGCAAGAAGGGTTCCATCACCCAGATCCCCATCCTGTCCATGCCCGGAGGAGACATCACCCATCCGATCCCCGACCTGTCCGGATACATCACCGAGGGTCAGATCGTTCTGTCCATGGACCTCCACAGGGCCGGTATCTACCCGCCGGTCAACGTGTCCTCATCCCTCAGCAGGCTGATGGGAGGAGGAACCGGAGCCGGAAAGACCCGTGAGGACCACAAGAACGTCTCCGACCAGCTGTATGCATCCTACGCCGAGGGTAAGGACCTCCGTGGTCTCGTGGCCATCGTCGGAAAGGACTCCCTCTCCGCCAAGGACAGGAAGCTCCTGGACTTCGCCGACATCTTCGAGGACAGGATCGTCCGCCAGGGAATCGACGAGGACCGTTCCATCGAGGAGACCCTGGACATCGCCTGGGAGATCTTCACCGAGCTCGACCTCGACCAGCTGACAAGGATCAGCCGCAAGTACCTCGACAAGTACCTGCCCAAGAAGTGATTGCCATGGCTGCACACGATGTCACCCCCAACCGTTCGGTCCTTCTGGACCTGAAGAGGAGGATCAAGCTGACCCAGAGCGGTTACAAGATCCTCAAGATGAAGAGAGACGGTCTCATCATCGAGTTCTTCGAGGTCCTCGAGAAGGCCAGGAAGATGCGTGAGGGAGTCTCCTCCGACTACGAGTCGGCAATGGAGAAGATCACCATCGCCAGGGCGGTAGAGGGAGAGATCGCCGTGAAGAGCGCGGCATACGCCCTGAAGGCGGATCCGCAGGTCAAACTCAGCAGCAAATCCATCATGGGAATGATGGTCCCCAAGGTAGAGGCACAGCAGATCCACACCAAGATGACCGAGAAGGGCTACGGTGTGATCTCGACCTCCGCCTACATCGAGGAGGCCGCCGCGGCGTTCGAGAAGCTTCTCGACACGCTCGTGCGCGCAGCCGAGGTGGAGACCACCATGAAGAAGCTGCTGGACGAGATCGAGAAGACCAAGAGAAGGGTCAACGCTCTGGAGTTCAAGATCATACCTGAGCTCCAGGAGTCGGAGAGGTTCGTCAAGTTCCGTCTCGAGGAGATGGACAGGGAGAACACCACCCGTCTCAAGCACCTGAAGAAGAAAGGGGCTGTCGAAGAGTGAAGTCGATCGAAGAGCGTCTCGAGGAGATCCGCGAGGACCCGGTGAAACTGAAACGGGTCTTCACGATCATCTGGGTTGCCGCTTATTCGATGCTGATCATCGGAGCCATCCTGATCGTAGTGGTGCTACTTCAGGGACTTCAAACCACTTAAGAAACCATTCCAAAACCGGGCCTTCGGGCCCGGTTCACCTTCTGATTCCCGTGGATTCGTCTGGATGGTTTGCTATACGCATCCTCGATTGCGATTTAATATGATACAGGTTATCGATTGCGGATAAAGAATCTAATATGCCAATCTACACCATCTACATGAGAGGGCCTATCTGTTTGCGATGATTCCACCGGCCGGGTCCATTTCACTATAGAAGGCAATCTATTGCTGTATAGCAGTCTGACATCGCATGGAGGGTGCCGCGCCTCATTCAGACTTGAGATTATACAATCTAGAATGTGGAGAGATAGCAGCTGTCTGGATGCAGGATCCGTCTCAAATCACTGGTGGAAGTTGTGCATCCTGATCTGCCCGGTGCCTAGGTCCACGACGGGCATGATCCCCGGGTCGGGGTTGAAGTTGTGCTGCTTCTGGTACTCGGTCTGAGATTGCCATGTGGAGGCGTTGATCATCCTGACCCCGTTGTAGATCTCCTGACCCACTCCATGCACATGTCCGGTCACGAATATGTCCGGGATGTATTCCATCGCCATGTAGTCCTTCTTCTCCGGGGCCAGGGCGTTCCTCTGACCGTATATGGGTGCCAGATGGCGTCTGACGCACATCTGTTTCATGGTGTTCAGAGGGTTCTCGTACGTCAGGTTCTGTACCGCGGCGATCCAGTCGTCCAGACTCTTCCCGTGGTATGTCAGCACGGTGCGTCCCTCGACATTGAGATAAACGGGGTTGGCAACCATCAGGATGTTGGAGTCGAAGTTCTTGGCGAACCTCAGGTTAAGCGCAGGCTGCGGCTCGGCCAGACGCGCCGCGTCGTGGTTGCCTGGATGCACGACCATCTTGATGTGGTCTGGGATGTCTTTCAGATACTCAGCGAGGGTCTCGTATTGTTTGTCGATGTCCGCGATGTTGAGCTCCTTGTCCTGGTCCGGGAACACCCCTATGCCGTCGACGACGTCCCCGGGGAACACCAGATAGTTGATGCACTCGGACTCGGAGTTGTGCTTGAGCCAGTCTATCATCCTGTGCCAGTCATCCTCAAGGAACGTGGAGCTCCCCACGTGGACGTCCGACAGGAAGGCGATCTTCGACGGGGTGTCGCTGACCTCCCAGGTGTGGTTGCGCGGTATGTCCGGGCGGAATATCTTGTCAGGGATGATCATGGTCCTCTGGGCGTTCGGTCTTCCCTGCACCCCTATGACCTCGTCGTTGACGAAGCTCTCGGAACCGAGCGGCGAGTCCTTGGAGATGAACACCTTGGTGGTGCCGGTGTCATCCTCGATGGTGACCATGGTATGGCCGTTCTTCGTCGTGTTGCACTCGTACACGATGCCTGCGACCTTGACGTCCCTGTCCAGGGTCATCGCCCTCGAGATGTCCATGGCCCTCCCGAAATCGTTGCGCTTCTCGATCAGCCTCTTGAGAGTGAAGAAACGGCTCCTGAAGTACTGGGCGAAGTCGTTGATCTTTCCCTCGCAGGTGGACTCCCCGGTCACATCGGTCCCTTTCATGACTGTGAGGTCGGATGTGAACCTGTTCTTCGGTTTGACCTCCTTGGGGGACTCGAAGAGTACCTTGTCCCCGGCTATGCAGTCCATGATGTCCTGCCTGTTGACGAACATCATGTTGGACGACAGGTGGGAGAAGACGGTGTTGGCGAAGCCCATCGGATCGTTGTTCGAGAGGATCATCTCCATGGCATCCGGTGAGAAGAATATCTTCCTCTTCGCTGCCGCTGACAGGATCTCCTCTTTCATGGTTGAAGGGATGTGCGCCCCGTTTTTATTTCTATCTCGGCGACTCCCATCCTGTGCGGAACGTGACGTTCCCTTGGCCCCTTTAAATAGATGGACATAGCTGGAGAGGCCATGACCTCCGTTAGAATCACCTGTCCAGTCAACCCCAGCGAGGATCCCGACAAGGTCCTCGCAGCCATAAGGTCCATCTTCCCGGATGCCGAGCTGGAGCTGGGAGACCGTGGTTATGAGGGGACCGCGCCGTCCCTAGATGGGTTCGGAATGCTGATCCGCAGGCAGAAGATACTCGATGCCTCCCGCTCAATCCTGTTGAAGAACATGCATGGCAGCACCACCCGTATGAGTCTCAACAAGCAGGTCGCCACGGTCGGAAAGGTGTCGTTCGCGGACAGGAACCCCGTTCTCGGTGCAATCGATGTCACGGTGGAGGACGACGACCTGGATGCTCTCATCGACCGCGTGGCGCCGATGACCGTCGACGGAGAGGAGGTCAAGCCATGATAGGGATGTCCTGCACGCATTTCAGCAGCCGTCCGATGGGGGAGTGGATCGACCGCGTGGCCGGCTCGTTCCGCCATTGGGAGATATTCTCCGAGGCCGATCACATCATCGTGGGCAGGGAGGCGGAGATCAGGGACATGATCGGCTCACGCGGGATGACGTGTTCGGTCCATGCTCCGATCTGCGACCTTAACGTTGGGGCTCTCACCGACAGGCTCATGGAGGCATCGGTTGAGGTCCTCAGGGACACCATCAGGTCCGCATCGGAGATCGACGCAGTCACCGTGACGATCCATCCGGGGCTGTCCTCCATGTCCGTCAACGATACCGAGGTCCGTGCATCCGAGCGCGCCAGGCGCTCGATGAAGGTTCTGGAGAAGGCGGGGGAGGAATACGGCGTGACCCTTGCGATCGAGAACATGCCCAGCTTCCCGTTCTTCCTGGGGAGGACCGCATCATCGCTCGCCGACATCGTCGACGGCACGGATCTGGGTATATGTTTCGACATCGGTCATGCCAACACCATGGGCCAGATCGATGCCATGGTTGAGACGTTCGGGGACAGGATTGTCAACGTCCACATCCATGACAACCACGGTCAGAGGGACGAGCATCTGACCATCGGTGACGGGGACATCGATTTCCCACACGTCCTGGATCTCCTGTCGTCGTACCGCGGCAACTACATCATCGAATCGAAGGACTTCGCATCCGCGGTGGAATCTCATTCCCGTCTGGAGAAGATGCTCTCCTGATCGGGAGGCATGACCGCCGGCATCTCGCGGAGTGCAGACCTGGATGTCCAGAGCCTCTTGGCGATCTCCATTATGCACACGATGCCTATCAGGAGCATCGCGAACATTATCATGCCCACGATCGTCAGCATCGCCCCGTCCAGAAGCACGGCCATGTAGTCTATGGCGAAGTGCATCATTATCGATACATGGATGCCGAAGCGCACGTAGAGGTATCCGAGTGCGATGCCGGATATGAACGTGGGCAGGACCTTCCAGAGGCCCCATCCGCTCATGTGGGCGAATCCGAACACCAGGGCGGAGGCGAATATCAGGACTATTGCGAGGCGGCTCATGCCGAAGCCCCCCAGCAGGTATCTCCAGAAGTCCTTCCTGAGGTGGCATGCGGCCATGATGGCCATTGGGACGCCGATGAACGCGATGCGTGTTATGACCTCCTCCCATACCGCGGCGTTCGCATAGGCATAGAGGGCGTCAGGGACGAACCCGATCGGATTGTCGACATCCAGCGAGGATCCCATGGACGGCAGGGCGCAGACGACGTTGAGGACGAGGGTGGCGCATAGCACCATCGCCATCCAATACAGCGGCGTGTCCTCCAGCCTGTCCAGGATCTCACGTCTCGGGGCCCGGAGCGCCGGCAGGGTCTGGCGGAACAGGATTATGAGGCAGACGAGCAGCACGACGACCTGGATGACCCAGAATACCTGCAGGGCCAGGCCGCTGATGTAGCCCGCGATGTAGAGCTCGGGCTTCAGGACCAGGATGCTCACGGCGACATTCTCTGCCCAGCTCCAGACGCTGGGCGCTCCCGCCACCAGGGCGACGGCCTCGGAGATCAGCAGGATTGCCAGTATGGCGGCCCCCACTGCGATTACCGTTCTGTATGGGTTCCTGCGTCCCAGATCAGGGGCGGTGAGCCTTCTGCCGCAGGTGGGGCAGAAGTCGTAGCCCTTCTCACGGGAGGCGTTGCATTCCGGGCAGTCGTCCAACGGTTCCCCGCAGTGCATGCAGAACGCGTATCCCGCTTCGCGGCTCTCTTCGCACCTGTCACATGCCATGTTCTCACCTGAGCAGGTCGGCGACGGCCTGCGCCCTCTCGACCTCGATGACAGCCAGGAGGCTGCCTCTGACGTTAGAGATGTCTCTGATGCGGTTGGCGATGTACGCCTCCCTCTTCTCTGAGACCTCCCTGTATCCTTTGACGCCGTTGATGTAGTCGTCCCATTCCAGGGCGAACTCCCTGGCGGTGGAAGAGGAGAACCTGCGCTTCATGCCTTTCTTGGCCAGGCGGTGCTCCTTCACGAAGTCCCATGCGTTCACCGTGTCGCAGTACAGCTCGGTGAACGCCGTATCGTTCATGTCGAGGGGCAGGACGTCGTCTCCTGTCTCAGTGCAGAGATCCACCAGGGCGCACATCGCAGGGGATGGCATCTCCACCTGCTCTCCTGTGAGCTCCTGCATCTTGTGCGCGTACACCAGGTCGAGCTCGCTGACCTCGAAGTCCCCCTCGAGTCCCGCCCTCTCCCTGATGGCACGAATCCCTTCGATCCCCATGGAGATGCCGTATGCCTCGAACCCGCCGAAGGCCTCACGGACTCTGTCCGCCTCGGATTCCAGTCCGTTGATGACCGGCAGGATGCACACCCTGCACCCCCCTACGGGGATCTCGATCATTTCTTGGTCCCCCTGGATGCCACGAGCTCGGTGAGATCTTCGGGGGCCTCGATCTTCTTCAGCTCGTCGTTGGACACCACTGCCGTGGAGTCGATGTTGTCGCGGTCGTGCTTGCGCTCCACGATGAGGACCGAGAACCTGTTCATTATGCGCGCGATGTCCGATGCCACGACGGCCCTCTGGACGAGCTTGGCGTCGTCTGATCCGACTCCGGTCAGCATCAGAGCCTTGTCGTTGTGGCTGACTGCCTCGAACGGACTCCTCACGACGGGTCTGACGGAGAATCCCAGGTTACACAGCTGGTTCACGGCGAAGGTGTCGATCCTCTCCGTCTCCGAGCGTTCCTCGCAGCTGCGCTCCTTGCTCTTGAACTCGAACGGGTCTATCGGCTCCACTATGGGGAGACCGAGGTACTCCTCGATGCGGAGGGCGGCGTCGATCATCGCCCCCATGCCCGATTCGTACATCTGAATCGTGCGTCTGGACACACCCGCGGTCTCAGCAAGCGTGCCCAGGCTTATGCCGCGTTCCTCGCGTGCGGCCCTCAGCATCTCGCTGTCCAGCCTCACGTAGAGGCCTCCGGGCGCGGCGAATATGAACGGCGGGGCGTCCTCCAGCAGGAGGTCCGCCAATGTGTCGTTGGAAATGATGGAGATGTTGAATCTGGAATAGACGATTCCCGCCTCCAGCGAGCCCGAGCTGGACCTCTCCCCGATAACGATCGGGGTGGCGCCGAGCGCTTCCGCGAGAGTCTTGAGCTCCTCCGCGTTGTCCTTGGAGAACGCGTCTATGTTGCTGAGGACCTTGATTATCAGAACCCTGTCGTCATGTCTGGCGACGACGTCGAAGCAGATCCCCCTGAGGCTGAGGGCGGACGACACGTCGAACCCCGCCTTGGCGAGGATCGCCCTCGTTGTGTTGATGAGGTCGTTCCTACCCATGCTTGATTGAGTGGTAATACTTCTATAAATAACTGACACACGCCGTCTCGAATGTTACGGTAACTGTGCCAGATGCTTCGAGCGAACCGATGTGTCGGAGAAAATGGGGTTTACGGGGAGGGGCCACCGGCCCCATCCCCGGTTCACTGTGCGGCGGCCTGTACGAGCCTGTTGATGACGAACTTCTTGTCCATGCTCGCCAGGAACAGGGCCAGCCTGGGGCCCGCCTCCTTGGCGATGAGGATCTTGTACATCGCCTTGTAGCCTCCCTTCGTGCCGATGGGCAGGCTCTTGGCGACGTCGTTGAACACCTTGTTGATGTTCTCGACGCTCCATTCGGCGTCGTTCAGGCGGTTCACGAGCTCCTGGAAGAAGATCTTCTCGTTGACCGACAGGTCGATGGAGGTGGGGATGGTCTGACGGATGCTGAACTTGACTATGTCGGGGGCGAATCCGTTGAGCCAGTACTTCACGCACTCCACCCTCTTCCTGAGCCTGTCCATGTCCTCCATGGTGGCCTCGGAGAGGTCCATGGTCCTCTTGAGGATGGTGACGACCTCGTCGAAGTCGGAGGCCATCTGGACCACGTTCACGAGGTGCCTGCACGAGACCTGCAGGGGCAGCTTCTTGGGGATGTGGTTGTGCTGAGCGATCTTGTATGCGGCGACGGCGTTGTCCTCGGACTCGGACCACTCGCCCTCGAAATAGAGCCTCTCCATCCTGTCATACTCGTCGCACATGTCCAGGACTCCGATTCCGGAGTCGAAGTCGATGCTCTTGGAGGGGTTGACCCTCAGGAACAGGTAGTTGAGGACCTCAGGAGGCATCATCTGGATCGCATCCAGGCCGGTGACGGGGCTTCCGAGGGACTTGTGCATCTGTCCTACGCCCTTGAGCTGGACGAACTCGTAGGGTATGGGGAAGGGTGCCTTGCCTCCGAAGATCTTGTCGATGATCACCTTTCCGGAGTCGTAGGATCCGCCTGCCGCGGCGTGGTCCTTGCCGAACGGCTCGGCGGAGGTTCCGAAGATCATCCACTTGGCCGGCCACTCGAGCCTCCATGTGAGCTTCCCCTCCTCCTTCTCGATGTTGACCCTGCCCTTGTTGCCGCAGCTGCACTCGTACTCCAGGTGAGGGTAGGAGTACGTGTCGAACTTGGGGTGGCAGAAGCGTCCGCACTTGCTGCAGACGGGGTTGTACGGGGCGTAGTTGGGGTCCATGTCCTTGCCGGTCACGTCGTGAAGGATCTGGATGACCTCCTCGCGCTTCGTGATCGCCTTGTCGATCCACGGGGCGAACTTGCCCTTCTCGTAGAGCTCGTGGGTCCAAATGACCTCGCAGTGCATGCCGAGGGTCTCGATGGTGTCGAGGAAGGGCTGCACGAAGTGGTGGGCATAGTTGTTGTGCTTCCCGCACGGGCAGGGGATGCGGCAGATGGGCATGCCGACGTATTTCTCGTACTCCTCGGGGAGGAACGGGTAACGTTTCCTCAGGGGGTCGAAGTCGTCGATGATGTAGATGAGTTTGACATCCGCTCCGGTGGCCTCGACCGCGCTACGGATCGACTCGCCGGTGATGGCCTCCCTCAGGCTCCCTACGTGGAGGATCCCTGTGGGGCTGATGCCGGTGGCGATGAGCGGGTGGTCGCAGTTGTCCACCACGTCCTTGGCAATAACATCTGCCCAGTGCATGCTAATCATCGAAGCGATGGGGGAGCCCTATTAATAATATTGTTCGTGGCGCCCCTGAAGAGGGCTGTCTGTCAGGCTTGAGCCCGGCTTGTTACCTGAACCTCTCACAGAACACTTTTGCTCGAAGAGGAGGGCATCTGCAACGGATGCATGTTCAGGTACGACCGCGCAGTTGTCTCACTGTCGGGTCCCTTCCGTATCCGGAGTATGTCAGAACGACCATACCGAAAGTCATTCGGATCGTCATTTTCGGTCTGTAGGCCGATGCCGGGTTGAAGGATGAAAAGAGGGATGCTGGGAAGGGGAGGGGTTGCCCCCTCCGTTCGGGATCACTCGATGGTGATCGTCTTGCCCTCTTGGGTGGGTGATACCTTGTTCAAGGTCACTTCCAGGAGGCCGTTGTTGTATTCCGCCTTGGCGGAGTCCACGTCGACCTCGCACGGCAGTGCAAGATCCTTCTCGAACTTCCTGCCGGGCGTGTCCACTTTGATGGAGAGCATGTTGCCGGTGCATCTCAGGGATATGTCCTCCTTGGCCACGCCGGGGATCTCGGCCACCGCCCTGACCACGGAGTCCTCTTCGGTCACGTCGGTGAAGAACTCCCTCGCATCGCCGGAGCTCAGCGCGTTCAGCCTGCTGCCGGAGTTGCCGAACTCCTTGACGTGCCTAACGCCGTCGGGTCCCTGGTACATGGTGTACCCATACGTCTTCACGTCGGGACCCGTCATGTCCATCTGCGAGAACATGTCCTCGATCCTTCTGTTCAGGCTCTCGAAACCTCCGAAGAGGTCGTTCCAGATGTCATCCGCTGCGCTCATAGTCAATTCCTCCTTCGATTCTCTCTTTCTTCCAGCCTGTCGGCTCTTCGTTCTTCGTTCTTCTTCAGATTAAAGGGTTTGATCGGGAGGGATCACTCCTTCCCGTAGTCCTTGAGCTCCTGCCTTGACTTGGGTCCGAACTTGTCCAGGGCCTTCTCGAAGTCCTCCTTCGAGACCCTGCAGTTCTGTATGTCCTCGTCCTTGGGCTCCGGGTTCTCGGATATCAGGTGCCTGACCGCGTTCATCACAGCCTCGTTGCAGATGGCCGCGATGTCGGCTCCGGTGCATCCGTCCGTCTTGTCGGCCAGCTCCTCGAGGTCCACGTCGTCCGCCAGGGGGCGGTTCTTGGTGTGGATGCCGAAGATGGCCTTCCTGGACTCCTTGTCCGGAGGTCCGATGAAGATCGACTTGTCGAATCTCCCGGGTCTCAGCAGGGCCGGGTCCATGATGTCCGGACGGTTGGTCGCGGCTATCACGACGACGTCGTTCAGGCTCTCGAGCCCGTCCATCTCCGTCAGCATCTGGGATATGACCCTCTCGGTGACGTTGCTGTCTCCACCGGTTCCCCTCTCGGGCGCGATCGAGTCGATCTCGTCCATGAAGATCACGCAGGGCGATGCCTGCCTGGCCTTCCTGAACGTCTCCCTCACGGCCTTCTCGGACTCCCCGACCCACTTGTTGAGGAACTCCGGTCCCTTCACCGCGATGAAGTTCGCCTCGGACTCCGTCGCCACGGCCTTGGCCAGCATGGTCTTTCCAGTGCCGGGTGGACCGTAGAGCAGGATCCCCTTTGGAGGCTTGGCGTTCATGTGGTCGAAGACCTTGCCGAACTTCAGCGGCCATTCGACCGCCTCCTTCAGCTCCTGCTTGGCCTCCTCCAGGGCGCCTATGTCCTCCCATCTGACGTTGGGCTTCTCGATCAGGACCTCCCTCATGGTGGATGGCTGCATCTCCTTCAGCGCGTTCTTGAAGTCGTCCTTCGTCACGGAGATGGAGTTCAGCACCTCCCTGGGGATCTCCTCGGCCTCGAGGTCAACATCCGGCAGCACCCTCCTGAGGGCGGCCATGGCGGCCTCCTTGGTGAGGGCGGACAGATCGGCTCCCGCGTACCCGTGGGTCTTGTCCGCGAGCCATTTCAGGTCTACGTCGTCTGCCAGGGGCATGCCCCTTGTGTGGATCTCCAGGATCTCGAGGCGGCCGTCCCTGTCCGGGATGCCGATCTCGATCTCCCTGTCGAACCTGCCTGGCCTCCTCAGTGCCTCGTCGATGGAGTTGGGCCTGTTGGTGGCACCGATGACCACGACCTTGCCTCTGGAGTTCAGACCGTCCATCAGGGACAGGAGCTGGGCGACTATGCGTCTCTCCTCCTCCCCGTTGACCTCGTCCCTCTTCGGCGCGATCGAGTCGATCTCGTCGATGAAGATGATGCTGGGCGCGTTCTCCTCGGCGTCCTTGAAGATCTCCCTCAGCTTGCCCTCGGATTCCCCGTAGAACTTGCTGACGATCTCCGGCCCGCCGATCGAGATGAAGTTGCTGCTCGTCTCGCCGGCCACGGCCTTGGCAAGCATCGTCTTGCCGGTTCCTGGCGGCCCGTGGAGCAGGACCCCTTTGGGAGCCTCGACCCCCAGCCTCTTGAAGAGCTCCGGATGCCTGAGCGGCAGCTCGACCATCTCACGGATCTTCTTCACAGCATCCCCGAGTCCTCCGATGTCGTCGTAGGACACCTTGGGGACGTCCCCATTGTTGGCGGCGGGCTTGTCGGACACCTTGACCTCCGTGGTCGATGCCATCATCACCGCGTCGCCTGACGGGGCGAAGGACGTGACCACGAGGTCGATCTTGTTGCCCATGACGTTGAGGGTGATGGTGTCACCCTTGGCGATGGCCCTCCCCTCCAGCACCTGTTTGAGGTACTCCTCCCCACCCTGCAGTCTGAGCTGCTCGGTGGGTGCGAACGTGATCTTCTCCGCGTTCTTCGCGGTGACCTTCTTGATCCCGACCCTCTCGTCGAGGGATACGCCCGCGTTGCGCCTGGTGGAACCATCAATCCTGATGATGCCGCGGTTCGCGTCCTCGGGCCCTCCCCTCAGCACCTTCGCGACGGTCTTCCTGTTACCGTCGATCTGCACTATGTCTCCGACCTTGATGCCGAGGATGTCCATCAGCTCGGGGTCGAGTCTGGCTATTCCTCTGCCAGTCTCCCCGGACTTCAGCTCGGCGACCTTGATCGCTTTCTCGTTGACCATACTCATACCTCCCTTTCGATTGTCTTCCTGACGTTACCATCCGTGGCCCTCTCCTCCGTCGCGGAATCGTCGACCGTCATCACGATCGAGTTCCTCTCCGCGACCAGAGCGGCGCGCTCCTCATCGAGCTCCTTGATCCTTTCGTCTATCTCGCTGATGCGTCTGGACGCCTCCTCGGGATCCATAGGCTCCTGCCCCGGTTCATCCTCCCATGCGGGGGATATGACCTTGGCGGAGAACATGCTCCTGTGCATCTCGACCATCAGTGTGAACTCCGTGTTCGGGGAGTACACGATCCTCATCGGGCCCATGCTGCTGTCCATGCGGCTGCTGACCACCAGTCCGTTCTGCTCCATCAGTGCCAGATTCTTCATCACGGCCTGCTGGCTG
>OOCI01000084.1_pt1 | contig 86529 bp, 57 predicted proteins | sample 1671761 | NCBI WGS metagenome assembly OOCI01 (sample SAMN06348190, study PRJEB24527) | human gut metagenome | biome: human gut; feature: ankylosing spondylitis patient; material: feces | host: Homo sapiens | place: China | collected 2015-10
TTAGGTTGTCGAGAACTGGTTCTCGTAAGACCTAATGTAAAGCCTTTTATTTAAACCCGATTAGGGTTTGCGCCCATAAGCGGACTGTGGATTTATGTTTTTGTCAAAGCCCTGCCTAAAGTATCTCTTCATCTTTCATCAAATCCGGCAGAATAAACACGGCATGCACTTTCTGCTTTTCCTTTGGCGGAATAGCCATATAGTCGCGATAAAGGTCGCGGAGGTAAGCGTCGGTGTCATGCGGGGCCGAGAACGTCTTGCCCTCAAAGGTTATTGTGGAGAGAGGGAAAAGCTGGTCGCGGCGGTGCATGATGCCGTAGCCGTTGTTGATGAGGACGTTGGAGAAGAAGGTGCCCGTCTTGCGAGTGGCAAACGCCAACTTCCACATCAACTTATAATACATGTATTTCGCGCCGAAATAGAACAGCTCCATTACGGCTCGCCATGAATAGCGGTGGGAATGATGAAGGATGGAGTAACACTTCGACATTCCCTTGCCATATTTCTTGCAGAACTTCTTCGACACGTTGGGATAGTCAATCATCGGGAAGATGTCCACGAACAGTCCCTTGCTGTAGTTGAGCGAGAAGTCCTCATTGCCTTCCACATAGAAGGAGTTGAGGTCGCGCACCTTGACAATAGGTTCTCTTGTGTCCTCCGTCTCAGGAGTCTGCAAGCGCAGACCCTCACGCAGTTCTTTCGGAGCAATCTCCACAAAGCGCTGCATGTCCTCAAGAGGCATGGCAATGTCGATGTCGTCGTCCCAAGGGATGAAGCCGCCGTGACGCACCGCACCAAGCAGCGAGCCACCGTCCAGCCAGTAGCGGATGGAGTGTTTGCGGCAGATGCGGTCGATTTCCTCCAGAATGGAGAGCTGCTTCAGCTGCGCACGTCGCAACTGCGTAAGCTTAAACTGTTCGAGATTATCCATAGATTTCACACAATTATCAGTTTTCAACCTTTCTTCTCACGTCAATCACCTGACCCGTACAGTCTGATGCGAGGGTGCGAAGCGTTGCCTCTGCCACGCGTTCGGGCATGAGGAGCGTGTCGTCCGGCTCGATGCCGAAGTTCTTCTGACGCATAGGAGTCTTGGTACGTTCAGGGTTGATGCAGTTTATCTTGATGCCGTCGCCGTCCCATTCCTGCGCCACAGCCTGCACGAAGTTTACGATGGCAGCCTTTGTGGAAGAATAGATGCTGTAGAAAGCTCGACCACGTGTATATGAACTGGAGGTGAAGAAGATGAGCTTGCCCTCGGTCTGCTTCAGGTAAGGATGAGCCTCAAGAGCCACGTTCACCGTTCCGAGATAGTTGGTCTGTACGGCAGCCTGGATGGTGGCGTAGTCCATAGTAGTGAGCGGTTCCTTGTTGAGCACGCCGGCTGTGCAGATAACATAGTCGATGCGTCCAGCCTGCTCGTGCGCCTCAGTAAGTGCACGTGCCACGTCCTCACGCTGTCCCACGTCGATGCGGTTCTCAGAACGCGAGTAAGAGAATACGCGGGCACCGCTCTGCTCCAGCATTTCCACGATGTTCTTGCCGATGCCGTAGCTGCCTCCGAACACCACAGCCACCTTGTCACGGAAGATATCGCCGACGTGCGATATGTCCTGCGGCTCCGTATTCTTCAGTTGGAAAAGCTTGTCGAGCATGTATGTGTCCTCACGATAGGTGAGCTTCATGTTGCTCTCCTCGCCTCTAACCACGAAGACAGGCTCGTCAGAATACTTGCGCACTACGCCACAGTCGTCCGTTGTCTTGAACTGCGGGTCCTTGAGGGCACGCTCGTAAGCGTCGGCTATGAGCTGACGGTCGAACGCTTGCGGAGTCTGTCCGCGGCGAAGCTTGGAGCGGTCGGGAATGGAAGAGATATAGCCCTTGTCGTCCACCTCAATGATGGTGTCGGCAGAAGGAATGGCAACGTCGATGGCACGATGGTCCTTAAGCGCGTCAATGACGTCGTTAAGGATGCGCTGGCTGACGAGCGGACGCACGGCATCGTGGAAAACGAGGTTGACGTCCTCGTCCTGATAGGCTCGGATGGCAGACAATGACGAGTCGTAACGCTCCTTACCGCCCTTAAGAATCTTCTTCACCTTGCGCCACTTGTTTCGCAAGACAATATTCTCGAAGTCGCTGATGAGCATCGGATTAGACACGATGGCAATCTCGTCTATGCGCGGATTACGCTCAAAGACGTCAACAGTGTGCTCCACTACCATCTTACCAGCCACCTTGAAGAACTGCTTTGGTGTGGACATGCCGAGACGTTCTCCTACGCCACCGGCAAGTATAACGGCTATGTTTCTTTTCATTGTATAGGATTTTGGGATGTAAAGTTACACAATTATTTTGTGATTAATATACTGCGAGACCGACAAGTCCGCAACCTATCATCACAAGTATGGGGTTGGCTTTCAGCTTTCGCGTCAGGAAGAAGGCGGCGGCGAAGAGCGCCACGCTTATGCAGAAGCGCAGATGGTCAGTCTGCCACGAACCGAAGTTGTCGGCGTTCATGAGCAGCAGGGCTGCAGCGGCAATCAGTCCGATGATGGCAGGGCGCAGTCCTGAGAAGACGCTCTTTACCACGGGCGAGTCTTTATGCGTTATGAGATAATGCGAGATGAGAATCATGATGATGAAAGGCAGCCAGATTATTGACAGCGAAGCAATGACGGAGCCTGCCACGGCAAGCCATTGAGGATAGCCTTGGTTGAGCACTGCCACGTAGCCGGCGTAGGTGGCGGCATTGATGCCGATTGGTCCCGGCGTGGACTGGCTGATGGCCACGATGTCAGTAAACTCGGAATTGGTGAGCCATGCGTTCTTCACCACCACCTCGTTGTGGATGAGTGAAAGCATTGCATAGCCTCCACCGAAATTGAATGTGCCTATCTTTGTAAAGATGATAAAGAGCTTCAGGAATATCATTATATATGCTTTTTAGGCTGAGTGGTACGGTTTGAAGCCGTATCTTCTACATTAAATTAATTCAAGCGACTTGACAACTCTTCATTGCTGAGCGACACTCCCGTTATCTTTCCGTTCTGAATGAGAATATTGTCAGGTACGGAGGAGAGTCCGAGCTTCTTGAAGAGCGTGCCGTCCACCATGTTGCCGTCGCAGACTGTGGGGCAAGAGATGTTGTTCTGCTCCATTGTCTTCTTGCAAGTCTCCACCGAGGGATCGAGACAGATGCTCACTATGAGCGGCTTTTCGGCTTTGTCCTGCTGGTTCTGCAAGAGCATACGCAGCATACTAAGGCTGTTGAAGTTCCACGATGCCCATGCCACAACCACGGCATTGGGTGCAGCAAGGAGCTGCTTGGAAGATATAAAGGAGCCGTCAATGGTGGATGTGCGGAACTGCGGGAGGTTTGAGCCGGCGTTTATAATGGCTCTTCCGCTTATCATTCCTTGCAGACGATGGACGTAACCGTTGTCGGGCTGAGCCGCTTCGATGCGCTTGAGAAGGTCGGCTGCAGTACGGAGGTCCGGTCGGACATTGGCGATGAAGTAGCGACGGACGAGATACGGGCTGACAAGCGAGGCAGGATGATCCTCCACAAACTGACGCGCATACTTCGCCTGCTCCAACGGCGAGGCGCTATGTATCTGCTCGCGGAAGGAGTTCATCAGTTCATTGTCCTTCGTTCCCTTCACGGTCATCTCCTTAAGGTGTGACGCGTCGCCCTTTATGTCCACCGACTTGCCGGGCTGCGCGAATACGGGTTGCTCGGTGAAGTTGGGGAAGACAATCATCAGAGTCTTCGGACTCGTACACTCCACATCGTAAGTGAAGCGTCCTGCCTGCACCTTTATGGTGTCGAGAGCCTTCTCGCCACCCTCAAGACTGTAGACATAAAACTCGCCCTGATTGAGATTGAGCAAGCGGCCGTCTATCTTGAAGTGGTTGCCGTCCGTTCCGCACGACGCGAGAGTGGCGATGGCGGCTACGGCTATAAGGGTAAAGAGGGCGTGTGTGATGGTCTTCATTTCGCTTTAATATATAAAAAGAAAGGACAAGCAGACAAGGGAGAGGCATTTCGCTTATCTCCTTGTCTGCTCGTCCTCTGTGTCTGTTATTGTTTTACTTTGCGGTTGTCCGCAAGAGTGATGTCATTACTTGAGAAGCTGCAACTCGAGGTCGTTCTCAGCATACTGCTTGAGAGACGGATCCTTCTGGAGAGCCTCCTTGAGGTATGAAGAAGCAGCAAACTTGTTGCCACGGCGTGCAGCAACTACAGCGTGCAGATAGTCTGTCATAGCGTTAGGATTCTCCACGCGGTCGAGAGTCTTGGCAGCAGCGTCATAGTTCTTGTTGAGGAGCTGTGCGAGAGCTGCTGTGTTGCTGTTCACCTTAGCGAAAGCCTTCTCAGCCTGAGCGTAGTCGCCCTTAGCAATGGCGAGAGTACCGATGGCCTGGTTTACAGACTCAGAACCTGAAGACTTGGCGATGGCACGTTCTGCGTCCTGTACGTTACCGTCGATGAGAGAGAGCAGACCGAGGTTGGCCTGAGCCTCCGGAGTGTTGGCACCGAGGCTTGCAGCCTTCTGCGCATACTCACGAGCCTTGGCTGTGTCGCCCTTAGCGAGAGCGAGGGCAGCGAGGTTGTTGTAAGCACGGTAGTCGTTAGGATATGTCTCTGCTGTCTTCTTGTAGATTTCCTCCTGCTTAGCGGGAGTCTCGTCGAGTGTAGCAGAATAGAGAAGCTCGTCAGCGCTGAGCTTAGATGCGTCCTCGCTATACTGTGCCTTGATCTGCTCGTCTGAGCGACCGATTGTCTCATAGTTGATGATGAGACGTGAACGGCGCAGCTCGGGGAGGATGCCGTCAGCGAGCTCACGGAAACCGGCTGACATATTGCGGATCTGCTGCTCACGCTCCTGCGGATCCTCGTACATAGAGAGCACGCGGAGGATTACCTCCTTGTCCTGAAGGTCGCTGGCTGCAACGAGCTTCTGGAAGCCGTCCCAGTCCTGAGCTGTATAGTGAGCGTCGATGTCAGCGTTCACCTTTGTACGCTTCAGAGTGTTCTTAACATACTTCTCTGACTCATTCTTACGGTTGCCTGCGAGCTTATCGTTCAACTTGACGCCACCCTCAGGTGAAGCGTAAGCCTGGATTTCTACGTTCTGTACGTTGAAGCCCTCACGGTCAGCATTGATCTTCTTGAGCATCTCCACGAACTCCTTCACTGAGTTGTTCTTGAGCTCGCTCTTGCGGATGTTGGCCTGGTTGATGAGGAACTTGATGTTAGCCTCCTGCTTCTTCTCGTTAACGCGCTGGAATGTATCGGGAGCGATGCATCCGTTCTCAGAAGCGAGAGTCTTGCGGTAAAGCTCAGATGTAGCGATAACGCCGTTAGCCACCTTCACTGCAGGTACCTTCTGCTGCTTCTTGCCGATGCGAGCGTCGAAAGTAAGATACATCTCGCTCTTCTGCATTTCGGGAACATAATCGAAAGCAGTCTTCATGGTGTAGCGTCCGCCCACCTTGTATGATATGGTCTGGTCGTTGCCCATTACCTTCTCGCCCTGGAATGTGGCGCTCTGGCCTTTAGCCACCTGACCGTCTGCATAGCGCAGCTCCGGTGTTACGGTAACGACAGCCTTCTTCTTCATGTACTTCTCAGGGAAAGTACCGTTAATAGTAGCGGGCACCTGTCCTGCCTGTGTCTCCAGCGGATTAGGAACTACTGTGAAGTTGTCTGCTGACAGAGGTCCAAGCTTAGAGCACGATGTCATCAACAGCAAGGAAGCTGCTGAGAGGAATAATAAGTTCTTTTTCTGCATTGTTAAAATAATTGTTATAAATAAAGATATTATGTTGCAAATTACGTTCGTTGTGCAATATCACACTGCACAAGCTCTCATATATCATACAAAGTTAATGAAAGAAAAAGAGACAAGCGTCCTTTTCGCCGTTTTTTAAAGATTTTTTGATAAATAACGTCGTAAAGGAAAGAAATATAAGCAAACTTAGGAAAAAGATATGAAAAAATAAAGAAAAAGCAAACCGTAGGAATGCCCGCGACTCCCACGGTTTGCTTTTCCTAATTCATCATGGCACCATCACTTTCTTGCCGTTGGCAACGTACACTCCCTTATTGAGCGGGATGATGCGGCTGCCGTCCACAGTGCCGTGAAAGACGGTCTGTCCGGCAGCGTCCACTACGCTCAGCTCCTGCGGCGCTGCTGCCTTAGCGACGAGCTTGCCCTTGAGAGTGTCGAGTGTGAGAGCCTCGTCAGCCTTTGCCGTTGTAACGGCTGTGGTGCTCTTGAAGTAAGGCACGAAGCGGATGTCGCCGTCAACGAGGTTTGCAGGTACTGTGTACTCGCCGTTGGTGAACTGCGATGCCTTCACCGTCACTTCCTCCCACTGAAGGTTCTCGCATACCGTAGCAGGTCCTTCGAGGTTATATCCATGACGAATCTTCACATAATCGAACTCAAATCCGGGTGCAGGCGAAGCCTTGATGGTGAATGCCTTATTGAACGGAGTGGTCTGACCCGTCACGGCATTGCCGTTGGCGAGGAGGATGTCACCGTTCAGACCGCCACCGTTGGCCTCCGTGGCTCTGAAGAGATTTACGTTGTCGGCATGCACGTTGATGCGCACGTCTACGATGGCACCGCCGTTATTGGTTATCATATTGGAAGAGCTGGTGTTGCCACCCGGATCTACGCAGTCCCAGTCCACCTTATAACGCATACGATAGAAACCCGGATTGAGGTCTGCGGGGAGGTCGAATGCTGGCGGTGTGACCTGAGGCTCACCGCTGACGTAATTGCCGGCACTGTTATAGTTCTTAAAGTATGAGTATGCCATGAGGTCGCCCATGTCTGTTACGCCGCTGTCATCGTACGACACGTTGAACGCGCCGTCGTTGCCCTTATCAAGATAAACATATCCGCACATCCAACTGCCCTTCCACGTGAAGCTCGGCGTGATTTCGTCACCCGGCTTTGCAAGCAGGCAGTTGTCCATCTTCTGCACGTAGAGCGTACCGACAGACGACTGGTTGACATCAACCGTCTGCGCTCCATTGCCGCTCGTAAGACCAATGGTGCTGAGATAACGGTCTGTGCGTGTGTGCTTGGTGTTGTCCTCATAGTTGATGGGATAAACCTTCGTAGAGAAGAACGGATCGCGCTTGGCACTGAGAACGATGTTGTCCACATAAACGGCGAAGTCTTCCATGAGGTTGTGGGGAGAATTGCGGTCTACAACGACAAGGAGGTTGTGGATGGTGATGCCGTTGGCGCCGGAGATGGGGAACACCACGTCCACCCACTTGCCAGCCTGCACCTTGCTGGACGGCGTGCTCCAAAACTGCTCCGTCTTCTTCGACTGCCATGGGCGGTCGTCGCGGTTGCCGAGTCCGATGAGCATCACATTGCCGTCCTTAGGCGAATACATCATCACGTGTACGTACTGCGTCTTCTTGGTCAAGGCGAACGGCTCCTTCAGCTCCACAAGGGCGCCGAACGTGTTGCTGCCATAGCGTGAGCGCTGCACGCCCAGAATCTTTGACGATTCGTTAGGCGCGAATCCCAGCTGTTCGTCCTCCTGGTTGAGGAAATTGCTGACCACCTGGCAGTTGCCCGTAAGTCTACCGGTGCGGAAAGGCGACTGCTCCCAAGTGTCGTATACGCCAACCGACGCGTATGAGTCGGCGTTCTCGAAGTCGCACAGAGTCTTGTCCTGCTGTGCTGCGATGGTCATCGGGAAGATTATTCCCGCCATGCATATATATTTCTTTAAGTTCATGATTTGTTAGCTTGATTGAGTTATGTAAGGATTAGTAGACAGAAAGGGTGTGGATAAGCGGACAAGCCTTGCTGTCGTTTATGGTGATGCGCACAGCCTTTGCCTTGTAGCCCGTGCCGTAGCTTGAAGCAGTCATGCCGTTAAGCGGAATGATGCGCTTGTAGCCGATGGTTGTGGTCTTGACGTTAGAGGCACGCTGCGTGAAGTTTACGCCGTCCTCGCTTGTCTCCACGGTGAAGCTCTTCACACGCTGTCCAAGGCGGATATACTCCATGAGCGACACGTAACGCACGGTCTGCGCCTCATCCCATGTGAGTGTGATGGTGGCAGAGGTGGTGCCGTCGTTGGGTGCCCAATACGTGTCCTTCTCGCTGTCAATCATGTTCGTGGCCTCATAGTTGCGGTTTGCTCCAGCGTCGCGTGTCTCGCTCACCTTGATGTTTGCCTTCAGCGCAAGGTCGGTGCCGAGACGGTCTGTGAGCAGCTTGCCAAGCTCAGCCATACGGTTGACCGTTGCCTGCGGCAGTTCGCCGCTGCGGTCCGGCGGAAGGTTGAGGATGAGGGTGGCGTTGCGTCCTACTGTCTCCAGATACATCTGGAAAAGACGCTCGGCGGAGAGCACCTGCTCGTACGACTTCCAGAACCAACCGCCCGTGGTGGCCTTTGCGTCACTCTCGCCCGGATGCCATTTCCATCCGTTCTCGTCGCCGCTTTCAGCATCGCCCATAGCCCAGTTGGTCTCGCCGGCGTGACCTTCCTCGTTGCCAATCCAGCGTGCCTCGCCGCCTACGCCCCACATAACGGCATCGGGGAGGAGGTTATGGATGGAGTCGCGGAGGTTGGGGATGTCATAATATGTTTGCGCGTCGTCGATGGTGCGCTTGGATGTGCTGGTCTTGCTGCCGTAGCCACCTGCATGGTCGCCACCCGTCGCACCGTCAAACCACATCTCAAACTGTTCGTTGCCATACTTGGCAAGCTCCACGCATTGCGGAAGGAACACCTTCTTGGCATAGTTGTCCGTATAGCCGCCCTTGCCGTCCGACTCGCCCCAGTACTTGCTCGACATGTCCCACGGCGAGATATAGAAGCCATACTTCATGCCCAACTGACGGGCAGCGTCAGCAAAGTCCTTAGGTACGTTGGTCTTCTTGGCATTCTCGCTGGAAGAGGAGGTTACGCAATGGTCGGTGGTGGCTGTAGGCCAGAGGCAGAAACCGTCATGGTGCTTCACCACGGCAATGCCGCCCTTCATACCTGCCGACTGTGCTGCCTTGAGCCACTGCATGGGATTTGGCACCTTGGTGGGCGCAAACGTCGACTCGTTCTCAAGTCCGCTACCCCACTCCTCACCGGTATATGTGTCCATACCGTAATGGAAGAATGCGTAAAACTCTGTTTCGTTCCACTTCACCTGACGCTCGCTCGGAACGGGAAAGACGGGAAGAGGCGTGTTGTCAGGATCGTTGAGCGACTGCTCGACAAGCTTAAACTGGCCCTGTGCTTGCGACGTGGCTGGCATCATAGCAGCCATGCACAAAGCAGAGAGCAATACTGTGATTTTCTTCATTGCTTTAGCTTTAGTAGATATATATATTGTAAATTTAGATATTCAGTTAGGAAAAGGGATATAATGCAGATGCAAAGTTACTCATTTCTTTAGGATTAAGGCATTATCCAAGCAGTTTTTCCAGTTCGTTCTTATCCATATCCGTCATTGACGCAATAGTCTCAATATCCATTCCTTTAGCATACATTGTTTTTGCCACCATTGCTATTCCTTCCGCTCTTCCTGCCTCTATTCCCTCTTCTCTGCCTTCAGCTCGGCCTTCTGCTCGGCCCTCTGCACGGCCTTCAGCTCGACCCTCTGCACGGCCCTCCGCCCTGCCTTCTTCCTTCGCTGTATCCAATGAGTTCTTAATGTCGCGATATGCCTTGAGACTATCCTCGTATTCGCGCAACTCTGTTGGAGTGAAACGTGCCACGGCAGCAGCATCAAACAGCTTGGTGAATATTTTTTCGCGTAGAGCAACAGGGCGGTTGTCAAGGCGCGACAGATTCTTGAGCACGTACATCCACTTGTCAGACAACGACGTGAGCTCTTCATCGGTCTTGTCAAATCGTCCTACTTCTACATACTTAAACATCAGTTTGGCGTTAAACACCTTATTGGTCTTCGTATCCATCAAGGCAATAGTATGGATTGTGTCTGAACTGTCGAAAGCCTCATCGCTCATCTTATAATTAAGCAAAGCAACAACATACACCTTCTTCAGACAGAAGTTCCAGTCTGAGCCTTTAGGAGCCTGTTCTCTGATAGGAAAGGTTGAATAGAAAAGCGAACGGTCTTTGAAGAATGTCTGATAGGCATTCTGCATCTCCACAATAAACTTCTCGCCTTTCTCGTTCTCACAATAAACATCAAATATGGCTTTGCGCTCTGCATACACATCACCCACATTCTCACTATTGAGATACTTCACGTCCTTTATCACCTCCTCACCATCAAAGAGTGAGTTGAGGAAGTTGATAAGCAACTCCTTATTGGGGTCTGTGCCGAAGATTCGCTTAAAGCCGAAATCAGTCAACAAACTGATATATCGTTCTTCTGATTGTCTCATAACTAATTGTATTATAGCGTTAGGCAAAGATACAGCAATAAATCAGAATATTCAAGATTTTACACAAAAAAAATACGGCACCACTCTCGTCGAGCAACGCCGTAAAGCCTATGTTTAACTAAAAATCCTTTTTCGTAATTGAATGAAGAATCTCACGAATCCTCATTGGTTACCTGTTAAACAATCGTTCAATTTACCTTAAACCTAATAACTAAAAACCTAAATCTATTACTACTAACCTAAACAATCTATTAACCTTTTGACACTGCAAAATTACTACCTTCTCGCCACCCTACAAAACATTTTCATTGAAAAGTTATACACTATATGCTTTTATTGATATATATCAATAGTATGTGTCCGAACACACAAAATATTTAAACAAAATTAAAGGTTTAGAACTTAGAATATGTAAGCTACAAGGCGTTTTTGCTTACAGATAATAGGAAGGGAAGCGGACAGCATGCCGACAGACACAATATTTGCATTTCTAATGCTCAATACCCCTCGTTCAGCGCACTAAGAAATCCTTGGTGCGAAATTTTCGAATTTTGAGCGTGCAGCGATAGTATGCTGATATATAGCTGATTATGCGTTTAAGAAAAGAAATGTGCAAAGAAAAACGAAGGAAAACAAGCACTATAGGGTTGCTATAGAGCCACTTTTACACTCCATCACAGCCTCTGTTGTCATACAAAAAAGCCTCCCTTGCCTTCCAACAGTGGCTGTATTGGAAGGCAAGAGAGGCTTTTCCTGTATATTATAGGGTTAAAAACGCTGCAAAACCCCACAAAAACAGCAAGACAAATCTCTAAAACCGATTTTTATTTTGTAACACATTCTTACCGTTTGTACGATATTTGTCTTGTGACAAGAAAACAGGTTGGTTTAGACAAGAAGACATGAAGACATGATTTTTTTAGACATGAAGACAGGAAGACATGAATTTTTAGATTCCATAGCTCCTATGTAAGCTGCGGCTGCTACAGTTTGTACCGTGAGAAAAACATGTCTGCATGTCTAAAAACCCTGTCTGCATGTCTTCTTGTCTAAAGAACATGTCTGTATGTCAAATCATCAGAACTTATTCCATTCCTTGATGGTTTCCACCGCACGGCGTACGATGCGGTTCTCCTCGTTCATGATGCGATAATACTCGTTCATGTCCCAGATGTCTCGGGCAACGAGGGCCTTCAGCTGCTGACGGAGCATGGGCATGGTTTTCTGCAGCTCGGCGTCGTCCTTCGGCTTGACGTTCGCCTTTGCTGCCTCAGCCATGATGCTGTCCGTAACGTAGGCAGGAATCTGGAAGTTGGCGTTGAAGTCGTCGAAGGAGGCATATTTCTGGCGAAGCTCCTTGCGATGCTCATCGGTGTAACGCAGAGTGGCGTTGATGACCAATGATCGGGCTACGAGAGCACGATGAAGAGCCGTAAACTGTGTGGTGTCCAACGGCACGAAGTCGTCAGGCATAATGCCACCGCCTCCATAGACCGTGCGATGACGGCGAAGCGTCTGGCACTTCAGCGAGTCAGCGAAACGGATGGAGTCGGCAGAATAAAGCTCGCCGTGCTTGAATCGCTTCTCGATATCATGGGCATAGTCCTCACGGTCGCCCTTCTCGTATGGCTTCTGGATGCATCGTCCGGCAGGAGTGTAGTAATGCGCAATGGTAAGACGAATCATCGAACCGTCCTCAAACTCTATCGGGCGCTGCACCAATCCCTTGCCGAAGGAGCGGCGACCGATGACCGTGGCGCGGTCGTGGTCCTGCATGGCTCCCGTGACAATCTCGGCAGCCGAGGCAGAATACTCATTTATGAGGACGCAGAGCTTCAGATCCTGCAGCTTGCCGCCTCCGTCCGCCTTATATTCCATGCGATTCTGCGCCTTGCCCTCTGTATATACTATAAGGTCACCCTTGCGTAGCAACTCGTTGGCTATGTCGACGGCAGCCTTCAGATATCCGCCTCCGTTGTCCTGGAGATCGAGGATAAGGCTCTTCATGCCGGCACGCTTGAGTGAGTCTGTGGCTGTGACAAACTCGCCATACGTCGTGGCACCGAACGATCCGATGCGGATGTAGCCCACGTGCGGACGAATCATATAATATGCGTCCAGCGTGTAGACGGGTATCTTGGCGCGGGCAACGGTGAAATGGAGCATCTCCTTCACGCCACGGCGCATGACACCAAGGCTGACCTTTGTGCCGCGCTTGCCGCGCAGACGGCGCATGATGTCAGAACGCTCCATCTTAACACCGGCTATGGTGGTGTCGTTGACGGTGATGATGCGGTCGCCGGCGAGGATGCCCACCTTCTCGGACGGACCCTTCGATACGGGCTGGATGACGAGGAGCGTATCGCTCACCATATTAAACTGGATGCCGATGCCGTCAAACGATCCCTGCAGAGGTTCGTTCAGCGCCTTCGTCTCCTTGGCTGTGGTGTATGAAGAATGTGGGTCGAGTCCCTTGAGCATGCCGCGTATAGCGTCCTCCACGAGCTTGTCCTCATTAAGCGTGTCGACGTAAAGACGATTGATGGCAAGCTCGGCAATCTGCAGTTTACGCAGCGGATTGTCGTGCTGTGCCGAGGCAATGGCTGCCACAAGCAGTGGCAGCATAAGAAGAATGTATTTCAGTCGTTTCATTTTTTTCTAATTAAAATGTAGGAGGAAATCATAAGCTTAATCATTTAAAATTTCCTCCTCGGGCAAGTCCTCCTCCACGACAAGATTGTCGATGATGAAGTTCTGGCGTTCCATGGTGTTCTTTCCCATGTAGTATTCGAGGAGCTTCTGCACCTGGTCTGTTTTGTGCAGCGTCACCTGCTCGAGCCTCATGTCGGGTCCGATGAAGTGGGCGAACTCGTCGGGCGAAATCTCACCAAGACCTTTAAATCGGGTTATCTCAGGGTCAGGACCGAGGTCGCGGATGGCCTGCTGGCGCTCCTCCTCGCTGTAGCTGTAACGTGTGATGAAGTCGCTCTTGCGCTCCTTGCCCGTGAGACGTGCGTCAGCCTCAGCCACCACCTTCTTGTTCTTTATCTTCGTGCGTCGGTTGCGGACGCGGAAGAGCGGTGTCTGGAGCACGTAGACGTGTCCTTTCTTTATCAAGTCGGGGAAGAACTGGAGGAAGAAGGTGATGATGAGGAGGCGGATGTGCATGCCGTCGACATCGGCATCGGTCGCAACAATCACCTTATTGTAACGCAATGTGTCGAGTCCGTCCTCGATGTCAAGGGCAGCCTGGAGCAGATTGAACTCCTCATTCTCGTATACCACCTTCTTGGTCAGTCCGTACGAGTTGAGCGGCTTGCCTCGCAGGGAGAACACAGCCTGCGTGTTGACGTCGCGACTCTTCGTTATTGAACCGCTGGCTGAATCGCCCTCGGTGATGAATATGGCAGAGTCTTCCTTGCGGTCGTTCTTGGCATCTGAGTAATGTATGCGGCAGTCGCGCAGCTTGCGGTTGTGCAGGTTGGCTTTCTTGGCTCGCTCACGCGCTATCTTCGTTACGCCAGCCATTGCCTTTCGCTCCTTCTCGCTGCTTGAGATCTTCTGCTGCATCACCTCTGCCACGTCGGCATGGATGTGCAGATAGTTGTCCACCTCCTGCTTGATGAAGTCGCCCACATACTTGTTGATGCTCTCTCCGCCCGGAGCCATCTGCAAAGATCCGAGCTTAATCTTGGTCTGCGACTCGAACATCGGCTCCTCCACGTTGATGGCGATGGCAGCCACGAGGCCGTTACGGATGTCCGTAAACTCGTAGTTCTTCGAGAAAAACTCCTTTATGGTGCGTGCGATATGCTCCTTGAAGGCGCTCTGATGGGTGCCGCCCTGCGTGGTGTGCTGTCCGTTTACGAAGGAATGATATTCCTCGCCGTACTGGTCGGTATGCGTGAAGGCAATCTCGATGTCCTCGCCCTTCATGTGTATGATGGGATAGAGCGGTTCGGTGGTCATCGTGTCGGTGAGCAAGTCGGCAAGTCCGTTGCGCGACATGATGCGCCTACCGTTATACATTATGGTCAGACCGGAGTTGAGATAGGTGTAGTTGCGGAGCATCGTCTCCACGAAATCGTCATGGAACGAGTAGCCGACGAAGAGTGTAGGGTCAGGCTGGAAGAAGATGTACGTTCCGTTCTCGTCCTCCGTTGGCTCCGTGACGTCGCTCTTCAGCACGCCACGCTCAAAGACGAGCGCCCTCACCGTGCCGTCACGGTAAGAGCGTACCTCGAAGCGGGAGCTGAGCGCATTGACCGCCTTTACGCCCACACCGTTCAGACCCACGCTCTTCTTGAACGCCTTCGAGTCGTATTTTCCTCCGGTGTTGAGCATGCTGACCGCCTCAACGAGCTTGCCCTGCGGGATGCCGCGTCCGTAGTCGCGGACGGAAACGTTCTTGCGCTCCTCCACGTCCACTTCGATGCGCTTTCCGGCGTTCATCTTAAACTCGTCGATGGAGTTGTCCACCACCTCTTTGAGCAGGACGTAGATGCCGTCCTCAGGCAGGTTGCCGTCGCCGAGTCGTCCGATGTACATACCCGGACGCGTGCGGACATGCTCCATGTCGGAGAGGTGTCGGATGTTGTCGTCGGTATATTGTACTGTTGGTTTCTGGATTTCTTCTTCCATATCTGTTTGTTAGTTGTCGGGATGTTGATGTTCTTACTGGATAGGTTTCTTATAGCAGCGTCTTCTCTTGTGGCACTCACGCTCGAGATACTGCCACTGTCCCTGCACCTTCTCGTTGGTCTCCATCTCGACATGCGTCTCGCCCCACTCGAAGCCATACTTCTGATATCTGGGGATGAGGTCGTAAAAGAGGAGAGCGTTGGCGCCCTTTGAGCGATATTCGGGCAGAACGCCGACGAGAAGCAGGTCCACAACCTTGGTCTTGTGCTGCTTCAAGGCACGGAGGATGTGAATCCATCCGAAGGGGAAGAGGCGGCCGCGGCGGCACTTCTGGAGCGCTCTGGTCAGCGACGGCAGCGTGATGCCCACACCGATGAGCTTATGGTCGGGCGTGTTCCAGTCCTCGATGAGCGAAACGAGACTGAGGTCAATCATCGGCAGATACATCTTGACGTACTGGTCGATCTGGCGCTGTGTAAGCGTAGAATATCCGTAGAGGTCCTTGAACGTGGCGTTGATGACGTCGAAGATGCGCTGTCCGTATCCGTTTTCGCCGAAAATCTCGTCCTTTTTGAGTTTCTTGATGTGGAGATTATATCGCTTCTGAATCATCTCCGCCACCTTGGCGTACTTCTCCGGCATCTTCTCGGGCACGTAGAGCTTATACTCCACGTAGTCGTTGTCTTTCACCCAGCCGCCCATGCGCTCCATGTGCTCGGGGTAATAGGCGTAGTTGTAGGCTGTGGCCTGTGTGCCAAGCTCCTCAAATCCTTTGATGAGCATTCCCTCAGGGTCCATGTCGGTGAATCCGAGCGGGCCTACAATCTCGGTCATTCCCTTGGAACGTCCGTAGTCTTCCACCGCCTTGAGCAGAGCTTTTGACACCTCGATGTCGTCCACAAAGTCAATCCATCCGAAGCGGACCGCCTTTATCTGCCACTTCTCGTTGGCGCTGTTGTTGATGATGGCAGCCACACGGCCTACCACCTTGCCGTCACGGTAGGCGATGAAGTATTCTGCCTCGCAGAAGTCGAATGCTGCGTTCTTGTCCTTGCGGAGCGTGTTCACCTCGTCAGTGTAGAGGTTAGGCGCATCATAAGGATTGCCTTCATAGAGGTCGTAATGGAACTCGATGAACGTTCTCAAGTCGCGTCGCGACTCCACTTTCTTGATTTCTATTGCTGACATGCTGTTTTCTTCTTTTTTGTTGATATATCGCTCCGGCATGCTTGGGGCGTTTCGGAGCCGTATCACTTTCTTTTATAAAGTCTTATGAAATGTCTTAATTTGCAAATATACTGAAAAATGCCCAAACGGACGAACCTTTGTCTTAGATTTGTTGTTATTCAGGCTGTTTTAGACTGTTAAGCCCGTTTTTCTCTGCTTTATGTCACTCCTTATGCGTTATGAGAAGCACATGCTCGCCGCCGTCTGTGGTGGTGGCGAAGATGTAGGTGTTGCCGCCGTCTTTCAGCTTCAGCTTTTTGCGCAATACAGCCACGGTCATGGGGAAATTGCGCACGGTGATGTTGGCATTAGTGACATCGCGCAGCGCCTCTTTCAGCTGCCGTTTGTTGAAGGACGTGACGGTGTCTATGGCAAACCGTCTGCCGGGGAAGCCCGGGATGAGCTGCTCGGAAGTGAAGAGATGGCTGTTGTCGCTTATCTGGCGGGCGCCGAACGTAAGCTCCAACTCGCGGAAACATCCCGCTTTCATGACCGAAGTGTTAGGCTCGTAGAGGTAAGAGGGGGTGTGGTCTGGGGAGAGAAAGGGCGACAACGCTGCGCTCTGCGACATGATATGGTCTTGTTGCGACGCTGCATCAGTAGGCTGCTGTATGTCTATAGCATAACCGCCGTCTGATGTATAGCGGAAAGCAAAGGATGACGAGGGGAGGTCGGCGCATCTTACGACTACGTAATCGTGCTTGGCGGCTTGCGTATTGTCGGCCTTATGCACATCTCCACGCTTCATGTCGAGCGTGAGCAGGAGATCCTTACACTCTCCGTCCACAGACACGATGTCGACGTCGGTGACAAGAGGATGGAGGTCAGAGACGGCTTTGTGCCAGTCGAGCATCGGCGAGAGCTTTATCATCACGAAGCGTGCCTTGCGACGGAGGTCAGGAAGCAGCTCCATCACGTCCGGCGTGCAGTCAGAAATGGCAAAGGTTCGTGCTCCGTGGGCGTCACGGCGTGCAGGGTCGATGAATATAAGGGTCTGAGGGTCGATGGTACGTAGCTGCTCCACGGCATCGCCGCACACCACCGAGGCGTTATCAGCACCAAGCACCTTAAGATTATGCTCCACGACTTGGCACAGTTCGGCGTTGCGCTCCGTGTATTGCGCACGGCGGAAGTGGCGCGAAACGAAATAGAAATCAACGCCGAAACCGCCCGTAAGGTCCGTCATGGAATCCCCAAAGCCTTTGTCCGAAGCATCTTTCTCGCCCTTAAACGAATCCAATAGCCGACGAACAGCCTCAGCCTTATACAGCGCCGTAGCCTCCGAAGAGCATTGCTCCATGGAGAGGTGTGGCGGATAGACGATGTCTTGGTTGGCAGCGAAGGACGGCAACTTGCGTCTTGCCGCCTGCCATCCCTGTATCTGAGAGAGGGCATAAGGCATGTCTACGTCCGGAAAGCGCGATGCCTGAAGGGCAAGCTGGCGAGGATCGTCGGTGCGATGGGCAACAATAAAATCGGCTGTTGTCATGAAAGATGTTATTCGTTGATTGATAATTGTTTTGCGGGTGCAAAGTTACTACTTTTTAATATGTCTGAGAGATATAAATGATGTATTTTGTGTTCGATATGTAAGATTGAGATTGCAAAATACATATATAAATAAAAATACAAAGAAAAATCCTGCTATTTTTTTTGCCAATTACGGTTCCTTTGCTACCTTTGCCAAAGATTGCACAATGAACGGTCATTTGCGCAATTTCCATGACAAGACTCTTATACACTTAAACAAAAAATATGGAACCTATCTTTAACTTAAAATCCTTGCCCGAGCGTCTGCGTTCGCTTGGAAAACGCGTTACAGTAGCTGTAGCATGTCCTGCTGACTCACACACTGAAGAAGTGGTGGAGCGTAGCATCCGTGAAGAAATCGCCGACTTTATCCTTGTCGCTGTGGCAGGTAAAGAGGCAGTGGCTAAGCGCCTTCTCGCCGATTATCCCGAACACGTGGTAATCATTGACGCTGAAGACGATGACGACGCTGCCCGTAAAGCTGTGTGGGAAGTACACGAGGGACGTGCCCAGGTATTGATGAAAGGTACCATTAACACCGACAACCTCCTGCGTGCAGTGCTCAACAAGGAGCGTGGCATCCTCATCAAAGGCAGTGTGCTGACTCACATCGCCATCGCAGAGACTCCGCAGATTCCACACCTCCTCTTCTTTTCTGACGCAGCAGTTATCCCCTACCCCACATACGAGCAGTTTGACGCCATCGTGGGATACATCACCGACACATTCCGTAGCATCACCGGCAAGGCTGTTCCACGCGTTGCCCTCACACACTGCACGGAGAAGGTAAGCGAGAAGTTCCCGCTCACACTCAGCTACGAGCAGATCAAGGCTGACGCCGTCAACAAGAAGTACGGCGAGGTGGAGATTGCAGGACCGATGGACGTAAAGACTGCTTGCGACGCAGAGAGCGGTGCTCTGAAAGGTATCAGCTCGCCGGTTGTGGGCAATGCCGATATCCTCGTTATGCCTGACATTGAGGCAGGCAACACCTTCTATAAGACACTCACGCTCTTCGGTGGCGCCACCATCGCCGGCATGCTGGCTGGTACGACTGTTCCGGTAGTGGTTACGTCACGTGCCGACTCAGCAGACTCGAAGTTCTACAGTCTGGCTGCCGCTTGTCTGAAGGCTTTGAGATAAATCCTCACACAGCAAACCCCTTTGAATAACCCCAAACAATAAAAGAAAAACATAATCAACAATGAAAAGAATATTTGTCATCAATCCTGGCTGCACATCCACAAAGGTGGCAGTATACGAGGACGAGAATCCCGTTTGGACCTCCGACGGCTTACATGACCCAGCAGAAATAGATAAGTTCTCTACCATCAACGAACAGTATGAATATCGCAAGGACTTCGTGCTCAACCTTCTTAAGGAGGCTGGCATTCCCTTGAAGTTTGACGCTGTCATCGGTCGTGGCGGTCTGCTGAAGCCACTTCAGGGTGGCGTTTATGCCATCAACGAGCTGATGAAGAAGGACCTCTGGAACGCCAAGCACCAGCACGTATGCAACCTCGGTTCGCTTATCGCTGACGAAATAGCACACGAGTGCCACTGTCCTGCTTTTATGGCTGACCCCGTGGTGGTGGACGAGATGATGACACGTGCACGCTATACCGGTCTGCCATTCATGAAGCGTGAGTCAATCTTCCACGCTCTTAACGCTAAGGCTGCCTCACGCCGTTACGCCCGCTCCATTGGCAAGCATTACGAGGAGCTCAACCTTGTGGTGGCTCACCTCGGTGGCGGCATCTGCGTATCAGCTCATCATAACGGTAAGGTTATCGACGTAAACAACGCCTTGAACGGTGAGGGTCCGATAGCTCCCGAGCGCTCTGGCACACTGCCCGCTGACCAGCTCGTTCGTCTTTGCTTCTCTGGCAAGTACACACAGCATGAGGTGATGAAGATGCTCTCAGGCAACGCTGGTTGTCAGGCTCTCCTCGGCATGAAGGACATGAGAGAGATAGAGCGTCACGCTCTGGCTGGCGAGCAGCCGTTCGCTGAAGTATTGGAGGCAATGCTCTATACCGTATCAAAGCAGATTGGCGCAATGGCTGTGGCTCTCTGGGGTAAGGCTGACGCCATCATCCTCACGGGTGGTATTGCACACAGCAAGTACTGCGTGGAGGAAATCAAGAAGCAGGTGGAGTTCCTCGCTCCCGTAGTGGTGCTCCCCGGCGAAGGCGAAATGCGCTCACTCGCATTCAACGCTCTCGGCGCTCTCAACGGAGAACTGCCCATCCAGGAGTACGTGTAATGAGTTAGGAATTAGGAGTTGGGAGTTGGGAATTTACAATTGGAAATTACAACTTCTGAAATAAACTTCTGATTCAGGAATAAAATAATAGGAGTTGTTCAGGATTAGGCATGACCTAATTCAGAACAACTCCTAATTCGTTATTACAGTACAGCAGCAATTCGCCGTACATTAGCAAGTTTCTCCATAAATGCACTATCCTTACGTACCTTCTGGATATTATACCGCATCTGCATTTTCAATAAAGGCTCAGCATTTACTCCAAGCGCAGCCTCAAACAATAATGCTGTTTTCTCTGTAAGCGGTCGACGTTCATTGAGAATTTCATTAAGCGCAGAATAGGCTATACCCATGTCTTTAGCTAACTGACACTGAGAAATACCACGATACTCAATTTCGTCCTTGAGTATTGCTCCTGGGTGCGTGGGGATAGCAGGAGTGATATTGTTAGCCACCATATCAGGCGAAATATTTGCTGTGCTCATAATTATATTATTTATAATGATTTGACAACTCTGTTATATTACATATTGTGGCAATGGTCTTGCCATCTTCTATTTCTTCTTCAAACTCGATCCGATATTGATCATTTACTCTCACAGAAGAGAGTCCTTCCTTATTACCCGACAAATGCTCATAATTCAAAGAGTTATACTTAGTGAGACCAAGAACATTGTCCTCGTTAACCATAAGATCAATAACTCTTATATATCTTTTTATTATCTGAGGTTGAAAGCGATGTTTCTTATCTGCCTTGCCTTTCTCATAAAGATCACGTAAGTATATTTCTTTGAAATTTATTTCCATTGAGTTAGTTTTTATATGATTGCAAAGATAAATAAAATAATTATTCTTCACAAATTTAGTGAAGAATATATACAAAAAACTCCTCCCTCCTCTTCTTTCCCAAATTGAGAAAGACGGGGAGGGAGGAGTTTTTTTATTTATCTGCTATTGCTTATTTCACCACGAACTTGACGTCGTACTGCTTGCCGTCGGCTACGACAGAAGCGATGTAGACACCAGGTGCGGCTGCGGAAGCGAGCTTCACGGTTGATACAGAACCAGCCTTGACGTTAGAAGCATCTGCCTCGCCTACGAGCATACCGCCGTTGGTAAGGATGGTTATCTTGGCGTCAGCTGCGTCCATGCCCAACTTGACGTAAACGACGTCGCCATCAGCAACAGCTGCTATCATTCCGTCGCCAAGTGAGATGGCGTCGATGCCAGTGGCATTAACCACAGCAAGCGAGATAGTCTGCTCTGTAGAAACATTCTCTGAGTCGGTGGCAACGATGTTAAGCTTGGTGTAACCGAGGCGGTTACCACTTACTACGAAGCCGTTGGCAGAGCCATAAACCTGAGCGATTGACTCGTCAGCAGTTGTCACCTTATACGTCATCTCGTCGCCGTCAGGATCCTTGAAGAGCGTGTTGTAATATACAACCTGCGAAACAGTGCCCTTACCGACTGTCATTTCCTTCTCACCGATAAACTCAGGAGCACGGTTGGTGAAGACAACGGAGTAGTCGACAGTTGTGGTGCCGGCATTGCCGTTCGCGTCAGTGGCGTTAATCTCGAACTTGTGCGGTCCGACATTCTCCTTGCCATACTCAGGATTGAGGGCAACAGTCATCTTCAGAGTCTTGCCTGCAGCAACGTTGAACGTTCCGTCAGCAAGAGTGATGCCTTCCTGAGTGCCGTTCTCGTTGCAGTATTCAGCCACTGTAGCGAAGCTGCTCTGGTCGTCCACGCTTACTGTGAAGGCGTCGCCGTCAAGGTCGCTGACAGTTACAGGTACGTTAGTGATGATGCCCTGTTTGGCTGCTACGACAGCCTCAGTAGCTTCAACAACCGGTGCACCGTTCTTGTCCATGAAGATGTGATAGTTGTACGTCTTGTTGGCAGGATCGTTGGTGCGTACCACGAGAGTGGCTTTGTTGTTGCGTGTGAAGTAAGCACTCTTGGCGTTGACGCTGAACTTCAGCGGCAGCGTGCCCTTAGCCTCCACCTCACCGGCGGTATTCTCGTTGAGCAACTTAATCCACGGCTCGCCCTCTGTGCGCTGAACGCAGGTCATGAAGTAGCCGAAAGCGCCAGTTGACTGCACGCCGTCATAGATTTCCTCGATGTCCACCCATCCGCCGAGAGCCTTAAGATGAGCCATGTAACGTCCAGGTTCCATGTCGCCGTCCTTAGAAGCCATGAGAGCTGATGACTTATATCCGGCAGGATATTTCATCACTACATAGAAGGTATCAGTAGGATTGATGTATACCGGCTTGTCGAAGGTGAGCATGTAAGGCTTACCCTGATAACCCATCTCGCCTGGTTCTTCCGAGTCGACATGCAGCTTGCCATGTCCTACGGTGCGCTCCGTTGCCGTAACGTCGTTGCCGAGGATGATGCTTGCCTCGATGTCCACGTTCTCCAATGTGCCGACAGTGCCGACAAAGTAGAGGTCGGTGACGTTGAAGCCTTCAGCCGGTGCCTCGTAACGTGTAGCAGCATAGAAGTTCTCGTCGAGTGCCTTGTCGCCACTACCCATAAGGGCAGCGATGGCGCTGGTAACCGGATTGAGAACCGGATGATAGAGTACGGGATATTCAAAGTCGGTCGGTACGTCATAGAAGAACTTCTGGTCGTCCTTCACCACCTTGTTCATACCCATCGCCTTTCTTGCCTTCTTGCCATTGATAGGCTGGCATCCGTTCTCCAGATAGGTCTTCACCTCTGCGAGAGACGGCTTGGCAATGACGTTGTATGCCGAGAACGGCAGTTCATCGTCGAAGTCGTTGTATTCCACAACAGCGTCGCGTCCAGAAGGACTGAGCTGAAGGTCGTACGTAAGCTTGTATCCACCGTTGTTCTTCATGTTGGCAGAAACCTCGCCGACATAATCGTCAGATACGTTAGAGATGCGAATCTCCTTCTTGTCGAATGCCAGAACCGGTGCCTCTGTGATGTTCAGCTTCACGTTTGTGGTCTTCGTGTCGACGTCGAGTCCCTCCACGTTGAAGGTCATCGTATAGTCCTTCTGGTGTACCTTAGATACGTTATAGAGTCCGATGCGGAACTTTAGCGGTTCCTTACCCACTACGAGCGGTTCCATCATGCCTGAATCGTACGGCATCCATACCTTCTGGACGTCGCTTGCAGCGAGCGGACCGGGATCGGCACCGCCACCATTCTCATTAGGAATGTATACCTCAAGCTTAGCCTCCGGCATTGCATACGGGTCAGACTCGTCTGCCATGAACATGTCTGAATTAACGTCAGTGACAGTGAATGCGCGTGTTCCCTTGTTAACAACAGAGAACTCGTAGTAAGGCTGCGACATTGCAGCAGCGTCAACGGGCTGCTCTATGACGAGAGTCTCCGGGAATTCGGCGTCAGCCTCACCGGTGATGTCCATAGTGACAGGTACGCTGACATTCTCGTTCTGCGGGTCGTTGGTCTTGATGTTGAGCGCATATTCGTATGTGTCGGCAAGCTGGTCTGCCAACAGCGTTACGGGCATATTGACGCTCTCACCAGGAGCTACAGAATAGTTCTTGTAAGGCATAAACTCTACGGCATTGCCGGAGTTGATATACATGTCTGAAGGATTGATACCGCGAGTCTCTGAGTGGTCCATGATGCCGCAGAGTCCGAAGACACCGAGCTGGAATCCATCAGGCGAAACGAGATACTGGAACTTGAAGGTTCCGTCCTTGCGCATAATGAGCTGGAAGTTCATTCCTGACATCATCGTGTTGCCATAGTTCTTGAATGTCACCACGCAGTTGTCGTCATTGGCCTTATAGTAAACGCCGTCTGACGAAGGAGTATTCATAGAGTGGTTGCCCCAGAACGGACAGATGATGTTGCTGTAGAAGGTCTCTGTGGTAGGCAGACTTGCCGGCGGTTCGGGGAACTGCTTGTAGTCTTCCACGGGAGCATCGAACGATACAAAGCCTGTATTGTAGATATACATCTCCTTATACTTCTTGCCATAGAACGGGAACTCGAACGGAAGCTCCACCTTCTTGAAGTCTGTCTTTTCGATGTAGTACGAGTAAGGCATGTGTTCGGTGTAGTCGTCCACGATGTCAATCCACTCGAACGGTACGTCAAAGCCGTCGCTCTTGGCGCGGAAGATATAGTCCACACTTGACTTGCCCTCTTCCTCGATGAGGTCCATCGGGCGATACCATGTCTCGGGCTGCGGTGCGAAGGTAAGTGTCTCGTCGCCGTTGTTGGCAATGGCGATGTCGTCACGTGTTACGTTAACGCCGTACGGAGTGGTGCTTTCGACGGTCTCAGGAGTGATGTTCCATACCGGAGCACCGATAACCTCACCCTTAAGGTTCACGCTTGTGGTCTTGCCGTCCCAGTAGCTGATGACGAGCACGTCACTCACGTTACCCTTATTCTCTGTGGGCAGCGTCACGGCGATGTCCTTGCTCTGACCTGCGGGAACATTAAATCCTGACTTGATGTCGTCAGCAACAGTGAACTTGCCAGACTTGACAGCCACCTTTCTTACCTTGAGGACATTCTTACCGTTGTTAGAAAGAACCACGGTGCGCTTCTGCTGCGAAGTGCGGAATACCTTACCGAAGTCCACTTCCGTTGCGTCCACAGCTGCCTCAGCCTTGAGATTGGTGCCGGTGATGTTGGCCTTGAGAGCGATGTTGGCGCTCGGGGTCAACGGGTCGTTGGTTACAACGGTGAGATAGTTGGTCAGTTCGCCTGCATAGAGGTCGTCACCGGCAGCGAGTGTCACGGTGATGTCCTGGCTTTCTCCGTTACCGATATATCCGTCCGTGCTTGACAGACTCTTGATCATCGACTTGGAAGGAGCCACAATCTTGATGGCGCTACCCGTCTTGATGTCGTAGTAAGGAGCGTCTACGCCTGAATTCTGGCTGTGTACCATAGCAGCGTCGGTGAATACGCATGCGTCCTTTGCAGCGATGTCGCTGACACCGACGAAGTTGTTGCCACCGCTACCGAACACGCCAGCCGGTGTATAGTCGTCATAATAAACCTCCACACTTCCGTCCGGGCAGAGAGCCATGTGGAAGCTCAGTGTGGTAACCTCGCCGGCACCGTTGGTGGCAGGCGTAACCACATCCTTGAAGATGACGTAGAACTTGCCGTCCTTACGTCCGCAAGTAACCTTGGAGTTGGCTCCCATATCCATCCAGCCTGAGTTGGTATAGGCAGATACGTAGCCGAGTCCGTCAACACAGTCGCCGGTGGGCACCATACAAGAGATGCGGCCCTCCATAGGCAACATTGACAAACCACCGTATGAAGATACGTAAACCTCCTCATACTCCTTGCCGTAGAACGGGAACTTGAAGCCGAGCTTCACTGCCGACGACTGCCAGTTGTTGGTGGTGAACTGTGATGTGAGGTCTATAGGATCAGAAAGCTCCGGTACCGGCTCGTAGCTGAACGAGTTGTCGCCAGCCACGTTCGACTTGATGGTGTAGCCGAACTTGTGTACGCGGTTCGTGCTTCCGTCTATCTTCTTTGAAGAATACTTCGGGAAGACATACTGGAGAGGATAGTTGCCGGTGTTCTTGATGGTCACCACAGCTGTCTTCTCGCTTCCGCCTACCTTGAGATTGCCGAGATCATACTCATTTTTCGCTATCTCCATCTTGGCTGGCATCGAAGCCACACCGCGAACTATGAACGAATAAGTCTGTCCGCTCTTGTCCTTGAGTGTAATGGTGCTTGATACGTTGCCTTCCTTAGTAGGCTTGAATGTCACGGGGAGCAGACCTGAAGCACGTGCCGCAACGTTCATCATACCCTTGCTAACGTCAAACTGGTCTGAAGACGATGTGACGTCGCCCGACGAAGCCTGGATGTATCCCCACTTACCGCCGAATACGCCGTATCCGCTGTTAGTGAGTTCCACGCTGATGGTCTTCTCCTGACCTACGAGGAGGCTACCGAAGTCGACAAGCTGCTGGCTGTGAAGCTCAGGCTTGTTGCCCTTTACGGTCATCGTGAGTGCCACCTGGCTCTTCGAGTCAGTTGCCTCATTGGTCTTCAGATGGAGGTTGAAGTTATACGTACCGTTGACAAGCTTCTGTCCGTCGTTACGCATTGTCACCGCCTGGCTCTCGCCCGGACGAACCTCACCGCTGACAGGCTCCGGCGAGAGCACTGCGCTCCAGTCGGGGTTCTGGCTGATACACTGCACAGCCCAAGTAAGCTGGTCTGCCACAGCCTCGAAGCTTGAGCCCTTGAGCACCTCGCTGAGCTGTGTCCATGTGTTGCCGTTGTCAGAGCTGTAGAAGCTGTACTGTGCTATGTCCTTCTGGTCAGACTTGCCTGCGCCGAGCGGATTCTTTGCTCCTGCCGGGAACTTGGCAACCACCCAGAAGCTCGAACCCGGTGCAAAGTAGATCTGCTCCTGAAGGTTCAGTTTCCAGTTGTAAGCCCAGAAGTCGTAGGGAACGGTCTGGATAAGGCTTGCCGTAGAGATGGAGCGTGCTCCGTCGTAGATGGCAATCTCCGGATTGGTTCCGTTATGTCCCTGGAATCGCAGACCGGTAAGGTTGAATCCGTTAGGATACTTACGCTTATCCACATAGAAATACTGTGCCATGGCGTTCGGAAGCTTGAGGTCCGACTCGCCTATGTAGCTGTAAAGCGCCTTCGAATAAGTAAGCGTGTCAGGCCAGTCTGCTGCGTAATAGTCAGACGAAGCGATGGTGTTGGCCTTAGCAAGCATCGGGCTTACTGTGCCTGAGAATTTCACCATCTGACCCGGCTGCGGCTTCTCGTTGCGTGCGCTCGTAGAGATGGAGACGCGCTTTGTGGCTGCCTCAAGCTCGTACTTGAGCACACCCTCGCCGGCGTTCTTCACGTTGAAGCTTGTCTCGCCAACCAATGACTTGCTGGCGTCCACTGCCATTGAGAGCGAAGTCTTGTCAAGCTCCACCTTAGGACCGGCGTTTGTCGTAGCCGACTTAATCGGCGACACTGCCGAAGCCTTACCCCAACGGTTGTAGGCAACGATGGCAAAGTAATACTTAGTGGTGGCTTTCAGACCGTTAAGCTCGTAAGCCATCTTGTCACCGGAATACTTAAACTTGGTATCCACCGACACTGAAGGAAGCGAGTTGAGGTTGTCCGAAGCGCTGAATTCCTCCGTGCTATAATATATAACATGGTGGTCGATGCTCTTTTCCTCACTCTCGGGGATGGTCCACTCGATGAGGGCATTGTCATGCGACGGCGTTACGGTGAAGTCAGCCACAGCGTCAGGAGTGCTGCCTTCCTTGCCCTGCAATGCCTTGTAAGCATCGATATATCCTGAACCCATCAGTCCTACGTAGTCGGGGTTCTGCGTATACATATCGTTCACGGATGTGGTAAGGAGCGTACGCAGCGTCTCGTTGGAGAACTGCTTGTTGCCATACTTCGAGAGGATGAGCGCGGCAATACCCGAAACGTGCGGACATGCCATTGACGTTCCCTCGTTATATCCGTATGTGCTGCCCGGAAGAGTGGAGAGCACACCATACTGCTGTCCGCTGTCCATAAGACCGCCGGGGGCTGTCACGTCCACCCATGCGCCACGGTTGGAGTAGTAAGCCACGCTTCCGTCAGAAGCCAACGCGCCTACTGCCACAGCTTCGTCGAGGCAACCGGGATAGAAGTCGCCTTCCTCGCCGTTGTTACCGGCTGCGAAAATACAAAGACCGCCGTTCATCTTCTCGCCGCCACCGTTGGCGGTGAAGTAACGCACAGCCTCAGAAACAGCCACGTCCTCGTCGCCTGCCATACCCATACCCCAAGAGCACTGGGCTATGCTGGCGCCACGGTCGGCTGCATATACAAGGGCAGCGCCGAAGTCAGCCACTGCCGAACTGCTTGCACGTGAGTCGAACACCTGACAAACCATCATCTTCACACCGCCGGTACCGTCCGAGCCACCAGCCACACCACCGACACCGATGCCGTTGTTGTTCGTGGCGCCCACCGTACCTGCCACGTGCGTGCCGTGGGTATGAGCGTTGATATTGGCAGAGTTTATCACGAAATTATATCCATAGATGTCGTCCACGAATCCGTCGCCGTCATCGTCCACGCCGGGCTTGCCGTTAAGCTCAGCCTCGTTTATCCATAGATTGTCCTTGAGGTCGGGATGGTCAATCTGGAAACCACCGTCGATAATGGCGACGATGACGTCCTTCGATCCGGTCACGCCCGATTCCCATGCCGGGAAAAGGTTGATGTCGGCACCAGCCTTCGTTCCGTAGATGTGTCCGTCGTTGTAATAATGCCACTGGTCGGGCAGCAACGGGTCGTTAAACGGCATTGTGGATGCCGCTCTCTGCGCCCTCGCAATGGTCGATGGCGACATCGGCAGGTAGTTCTGGTCATCAGGAATGCTGTAGACCGGTATGCGCTGTGCATACTGTACGCCGAGCGTCGAACGATAAAGGTTACGAGCTTGCGCCGGTGTCATCGCCTCATTGTTGTAGGTGATGTCATACCAGAGGTCGAGGCCGAACGCCTTGTGTTTTTCCTCGTCTTTACCTGCATAGGGGAAGACGCGCTTCATGCTCACTGCACCAAGCTTCGACGCCGTTACGTCGAGCTGCTTGACACCCGTCTTTACATAGCGTGCACCTGCCTTGAGCTTACCGTCGGTAGGGAGCTTTGCGGCTTCCACGAGTGACGCCACCTCCCTCTGGAGCTTGACGCGCACCACGCCCTCCGCAAACTCCGTCTTGCCTTTAGCAAGCGGCTGCGCCATCGCCTCGCCGCCCGACATCGTCAGGAGTGCAAGACAAAGAGTGGTCAGTTTTTTCTGCATAGTGTTATACTTTAATGTTTTTAGATAATAATGTTATTCTTCAGTGCTATTAGAAAACAAAGATTGAGATACGCAAAGGTAATAAATTATATTAAAGAACAAGAAGAAATACTACGAATTTCTATAAATACACTAAAATATCTTACAAACTATAAAATATTAAGATATAAGTAGTGACAAATAAATATATTAAAAAAGGTGTATCAAAACGCCGTCACACGTTCTGATACACCTTTATTATATATAGGCTGTATGCTTACTTAAGGCCCAACTCCTTGATGAGACGGTCAGCATTGCCCCACTTGTCCATGAGGTAAATCATGTAGCGGACGTCCACGCCGATGCAGCGTGCCAGACGCTTGTCAAACCAGATGTCGCTTGAGAGCGAATCCCAGTTGCCGTCGAATGCCAGACCGATGAGGCGTCCCTTGCCGTCAAACATAGGCGAACCAGAGTTGCCGCCGGTGATGTCGTTGTTGGTAAGGAAGCAGAGCTGCATCTTGCCAGTGGTCTTGTCGGCGTACTTGCCGAAGTCGTTGGCAGAGAGAAGCTTCTTCATGATAGGCTCAGCCTGGTAGTCGATGGTGCCCTTCTCGCCTGACTCCATCTTGCGAACGATGGATGCAGCGTCGGTGTAATAGCCTGAAGGCTCGCCGTTGAGCAGATAGCCGCCCACCTGACCGTAAGAAAGACGCATTGTGAAGTTGGCGTCAGAGTAGTGAGGAAGCTCCTGCTCGTAGCGCACCTTGGCGTCACAAAGATACTTCTCCTGCTCCTCGATGGCGTCATAAACGCTGCTCATAACGCCGTAGCACTTGTCGTACACAGCCTTCACAGCCTTGGCATACTGATAGCCGGGATCCTTGGCGAGAGCCTTCTCAGTCAGCGTAATCTTCTTGCCGGACTTCATGATAACGGAGTTCTTGTAGAGATAGTCTACGTACTTGCGGCTGTCACCTGCGAACTTTCCCTCAATGGTCTTATAGAACTCAGGCAGTTCTTCCTTCTTTACATACTGACGATAGTTGTCTATCAGCGCTGCCATTACGTCCTTGTCAAGAGCCTCATCCCACTCGTCGCTGTTGTCCTCGAAGTGGTAGTAGGTCTTCTTCTTGCTGTCCTTCGGCATCATGCCGATGAGCGTAAGCGCACGTGTGTTAAACTCGCTGGTTCTTGCGAATGTCTCGCGCCATACTGTAGCGAGCTTGTCAGCGTCGAAGCGTGTGGCGTAAAGCTCTTTCATCTTCTGGAAGTCGAGCTTGCCCTTGAGGTAGCCGGTCCACTTCTGGAATTCCTCGATACGGTCCTCGAAGTCAGCCTTCTGACGAACGATGCCCACAGAGTCGATACACTTGTTCATACCCAGTGAGTTCTTCCAGTAGTTGGAGCTCTGAGCGTACTTCGAATCATACTTGATACGTACACCCTCGTCGGCACGCATGTGCTTTATCATCACCTCCTGCTTCACGCCGCGTATCTGAGCGCGGGGAGCGTTCTCGGCGTCACGCATCTCGCGGATGCCGTAGCTTGAGAGATAGCGCTCCGTGCTGCCAGGATAACCGATGGTCATAGCGAAATCGCCTTCCTTATATCCGTCCATCGACACCTGAGCCCAATGCTTCGGGTGGTAGGGCACGTTCTGCTTGTTGTATGCAGCCGGACCGTTGGTGTTGGGGTCGGCGTAGATACGGAATACAGAGTAGTCGCAGGTCTGGCGCGGCCACATCCAGTTGTCGGTCTCGCCGCCGAACTTACCCATCGACTTAGGTACGGTGAAGACAAGACGGAGGTCGCGGAATACGCGGTATGTGGTGGCGTAATACTTGTTGCCCTCATAGAACGGTTTGATTTCGAGTTCGAGACTCGGGTCCTTTGCGTGTACAGCCTTAATCATCTCGTTCTCCACGTCGTTGAGAAGCTTCTCGCGCTCCTTGCGGTCCATTGAGTTGATGCCACGTTTCTCCAGTTCGGGAGTGATGTCCTGCTGGTCCACCATGAAGCTCACGAACATGTTCTTGCTGGGGAGCTCCTCCTCGAACGACTTGGCATAGAAACCATTGAGCATGTAGTCGTGCTCCACTGTTGAGTTGGCACGGATGGCCTCGAAGCCGCAGTGGTGGTTGGTGAACACCAGACCGTCGGGCGATACCACTACGCCTGAGCAGAAGCCAGAGAAGTTTACGACAGCGTTCTTGATGGCGTCATCACTCTTGTAGAGCTGGTCGTAAGAGGGCGAGAAGCCGTAGCTCTTCATCTGCTCATACACCGCCTGCGGCAGATTGTAGAGCGTCCACATGCCTTCGTCGGCATGAGCGGCAGCCGAGGAGAGCATAAGGGCTGCAGCGAGGAATAGATTCTTTTTCTTCATTTTTTAATATATAATATGGTTAGTTTGTCTAAGCGTCATTTATGTATATCTAAGAATTTGTAGCCATTGAAATGCACAAGATGTTCTGGTGATTCTGCTATCCACACTTCCGTTTCCCATGCTATATCTTTAGCCTTTTGCTTGAAAGCATTCTTTGTCTCAAATGCAGTAAAGAAGACAACGTCAGCAGTACAACCTGACTCTTTGAGCTTTCGTTTGACATTTCGTACTCTTATTTCGTTCCACTCTCCAGTAGAGTGATAGGCTTCAATAAGGTACAACAGATTCTTCTCGTGGCTATAAGCCACAACATCAGGCAATTCGTCATGTTCCAAGACAAAAAACCTTATCTCTTTCAGTACTTTTTCGTTCATATGCAGAAACTTCTCCTTTGTGTCACCTACATAAAGAACCTCAGCACCAAAACCAAACAATGGCAGGAATTTCTCAATTATCGCTTTTTGCAGATCATTGTGTTCGCCATAAGACAAGCTGATTTGCTTGCCGCCAGGAAGAGTGACCGGAACTATCATCAGATTACGTTTATGTTCCAGTTCTTCTTTAAGCGACTGCGCTTCTTTCAGATATGCAGAGAGTCGCAAGTCCCACTCTTGAGAGCCGTAACTATACAACAACTCCACAAAAGATTTGCCTAAAGCATATCCACGCGAAGGGTTGTTGGTAGCCTGATTCTCCTTTGACGAAGAATTGATCACCACTCCTGCTTCTACCAGCAATCTTAAGTCTTTCCTTCTTATATCGTCATAAGACCCGGGAGAAATGTTTTCTCCATAGTTTTCATTCTCAAAAGTTATTATATCTCGCGTTCTTACAAAGCTATCATTCTCTTCAGAAATGGCTTCTGCGAAACTTTTCTTTATTTTTCCTACTGCAAGACAGGCTTTAGCCATACGCTCCACCCTTCTATCGGTATCGTCAAGCGGTATTCCTATTTTCTGGAAAACATCCAAAAGATTAAACACCAACTGTCTTACTTTTGCAGGTGTTTTTGATTGAACTTTTATCTTCATATCGCAAACAAACTATTAGGTATATTTCTTCCTAAGATATATTCTTCCGACTTTTGTTCCATATAATAGGTTTTCTTCACTTGCTGAGCTATTTTATATGCCAGCAATGGCGGTACCGCATTTCCTATTTGATAGAATTGCTTGGTCTCCGTGCCAGAAAACTCAAACCAATCAGGGAACGTCTGCAGACGCGCCGCTTCACGGTACGTAAGACGCCTGCGTCTTCCGTCTGAGAGCCGCACTCTCTGCATATCGCTCGTTGCTCCTGCAAGATTTCTGCAAGTAATTGTTCTCGCAGGTCTGTCCGGATACAGATCGCGAGGATTTACACAATGCGATTTCTTCTCATATACGGCTATATATTCGTCTTGGCGCGGAGTAAGTATCTTACTTTCAGGTTCAGAGCTTAACATTGTATCTCCTATCGCTTCAGCTACAGTTCTCTTCTCAATTTCTATTGCAGGGAAATGGAATGAAGCACGATGTCCTACACATATAAGTCGTTCGCGCTTTTGCGGGACACCATAATCAACGGCATTTAACACCTTGTATTCCACGATATAGCCTAAATTCTGAAGTTCCTGAACTATCAAGTCCAAATACCATTTATGACGTCCTAATATATTGGCGACATTCTCAAAAAGGAACACTTTAGGTTGTATGCGGCGAACCGCATCTATAAATATCGGAAAGCCGTCCCGCGCATCTTCCATGCCTTTTTGATTACCGAATCTGCTGAACGGCTGGCAAGGAGGACCACCTATTATTATGTCGATATCTTCTACTTCGGGATAATCGAAACCTACTTCAAGAAACTGATTATAACATTTTCCTTTAAGATTCATGTTATACGTATCAACAGCCTCGTCAACCATTTCAAAGCCAATAGTCCTAAATCCCACAGCCTCAAAACCAAGCGACAAGCCTCCGCAACCAGCAAACAAGTCCAAGACCACCGCAGGTTCCTGAACTTTAGGCTTCAACAATCCATCTATATATTTACTGTATTCTGTCATTTAAAGATTCTTTGTTCACTTTTTATTTCACTTAAAGTACTTTCCCACGACGGGCAGACTCTTCAGCGGCAGGTCGTGATAGACGATGTGTGCCACGAATGCCAGCACCAGTATAGTGTTGACGGCGAGGGCGAAGAGCTTTGGCAGGTGACCGTTGGAGTAGTTCATGCAGAAATAGAAGAGGACTGCTATAGCCACGTACACGCCTATCGACTTGAGCGGATAAGCGATGGGATACTTCTTCTGACCTACGAGATATGACAGCACCATTGCCGTGCCATAACCTGCCACGCCGCCCCATGCGCAAGCCATGTAGCTGTAACGCGGAACGAAGATGACGTTGACGGCGACGAGCACCACGCAGCCGGCTGCGGAGAACCATGCACCGTAGATGGTCTTGTCGATGAGCTTATACCAGAACGAGAGGTTGAAGTAGATGCCCATCATTATCTCGGCTGCCATTACGATAGGCACAACACGCAGACCGGGCCAGTAGCTCTCGTTGGGGATGATGTAGCGCAGCACGTCGAGGTAAGCGATGACCACGAGGAAGGCAAGGAGAGTGAAGATGATGAAGAACTTCATGGCCTTGGCGTAAGTCTCGCGGTTGTCCTTGTCTTTCGACTTGCCGAAGACGAAGGGCTCGTAGGCATAGCGGAACGCTTGCGTAATCATAGCCATAATCATGGCTATCTTTGTGGCAGCGCCATAGATGCCGAGCTGTGTCTTCTCGTCCGTTCCTTCATAGAGGTAGGGGAAGATAATCTTGTCGAGAGTCTGGTTAAGGATGCCGGCGATGCCAAGGACGAGGAGCGGCCAGGCATAACGGAGCATGCGGCGCCACAGCTTGGCGTCGAAGCGCCAGCGAAATCCGGTCAGCTCTTTCCAGAAGCATGCGAGGACCACGGCGGTGCAGACGAGGTTTATATAGAACACCATACCCACGTCCACCGTGAAGTGCTCGTCGTAGAGTCCGAAGGGATTGAGGCGAAGAGCGGGCAATACCAGGAGGTAGAGCAGGTTGAGGACGATGTTGAGGATGATGTTCACGAGCTGCAGGGCAGCGAACTTGAGCGCCTTCTTCTGATAACGCAGATAAGCGAAGGGAATGCACTTGAATGCGTCAATGGCAACGCAGACAAACATCACAGCCACCCATGACTGATGGTCAGGATATTTCATGAACGTGGCTATCTGGGGCAGGAAAGCGAAGACCAGCGCTATGAAGAGCGCAGCTGTGGCTCCGACGGACATGAGCACCGTGGAATAGACAGTCTGAGGGTTCTCCTCCGTCTTGTTGACATAGCGGAAGAAGGTGGTCTCCATGCCGTAAGTGAGGACGACAAGGAGGAGCGCCGTATAGGCGTAGATATTGGTGACGACGCCGTACTGTCCGCCCGCTGCGGCAAAGGCTGTTGTCTGAATGGGCACAAGCAGGTAGTTGATGAAGCGACCCGCAATGCTGCTAAGACCGTAAATGGCGGTGTCCTTAGCAAGTGATTTGAGATTTGCCATATATTTTGTTTTGTTTATTGTCTATCCGAAGAACATATAGCAGATTGCGATGGCTGCCACCACTCCTGCGAGGTCTGCCAGCAGACCGCATGCCACGGCGTGACGGGTGTAGCGAACGCCTACGCTGCCGAAGTAGACGGCGAGAATGTAGAAGGTGGTGTCGGTGGAGCCTTGGAAGATGCAGGAGAGACGTCCCACGAACGAGTCGGCACCGTATGTGGTCATGGCGTCCACCATCATTCCGCGGGCACCGCTTCCTGAGAGAGGCTTCATAAGAGCTATCGGCAGCGCACCCACGAAGTCAGTATTGCCGCCGAGCGTGGCGACAATCCACTTGATGCCGTCAATGAGCATGTCCATGGCACCCGACGCACGGAACACGCCGATGCCCACGAGGATGGCTACGAGGTAGGGGATGATGCGCACGGCGGTGGTGAATCCGTCCTTCGCCCCTTCGATGAAAGCGTCATATACGTTGACGCGGTGTCGCATTCCGGCAAGGATGAACACCACGATGATGGTCATCAGCAGGATGTTAGCCACGCTGGTGCTCACGACGTTCATCTGCGACTTGTCCATCTGAGAGAAGCCCCAGATGATGGCAGCCACCACGGCACACATTCCGCCGAGCGTGAGAAGCATGGTGCGGTTGATGAGATTGATGCGCTGATAGAGCGAGGTGACTATGATGCCAGCCAACGTGGAGAAGAAGGTGGCAAGCAGGATGGGCACGAAGATGTCCGTGGGCTGTGCCGCTCCCATCTGCGCACGATAAACCATTATGGAGACCGGTATGAGGGTAAGTCCTGACGTGTTGAGCACGAGGAACATGATCATCGGATTGGTGGCGGTGTCTTTCTTGGGGTTAAGCTCCTGCAGCTGCTCCATCGCCTTCAGTCCGAGCGGCGTGGCAGCATTGTCCAGTCCGAGCATGTTGGCTGCTACGTTCATGAAGATGCTGCCCGTAACGGGATGACCCTTGGGAATGTCGGGGAACAGTCGGGTGAAAACGGGCGACAGCACACGCGCCACGACGTTCACCACCCCACCCTTCTCGCCTATCTTCATAATGCCGAGCCACAACGAGAGGACACCGGTCAGACCGAGCGAAATCTCGAAAGCCGTCTTCGACGTGTCGAACGTGGAGTTCATTATAGCCGGAAAAACCTCCGTGTCGCCCATGAATACCAGTCGCACCAAGGCGATGACAAAAGCAACGAGGAAGAAGGCTATCCAGATGTAGTTTAGAACCATAAATTGGATGTTTTGATATTTATAATGAATGCAAATTTACCTATTATTTTGTAATAACTCAAATAAAAGTATTACTTTTGCACATATTCGAACAATATGGAGAGAACAGGAATATTCGTTGGGTCGTTCGACCCGTTCACCATCGGTCACGCCTCAGTGGTAAGGCGTGCCCTGCCCCTCTTCGACCGCCTTGTGATAGGTGTCGGGGTGAATGCCGGCAAGCGATATATGACCAGCACGGTGGATCGTGTGGCTGCCATAAGCCGTCTGTATGCCGACGACAGCCGCGTGACGGTGGAGGCTTACACGGGGCTGACCGTAGACTTTGCCGAGCGACACGGCGCCAAGTTCATCGTGAAGGGAGTGCGCTCCGTGCGCGACTTCGAGTTTGAGCGCGAGCAGGCTGACATCAACCGCCGTCTGACCGGTGTGGAGACCGTCCTGCTGTATGCCGAACCGGGCATGGACAGCATCTCGTCCACCGTGGTAAGGGAGCTGACAAGCTATGGCAGGGACTGCACCGAGTTTCTGCCTTGAGAACAAAAAACATAAGAGAAAACATACAATACCGAACAGATATGATCACATACAACGTAGATGGCGTGAAGATGCCAAAGATAAAGAAGCGTGAGACGACAGCGTGGATTCGCGCCGTCGCCGCATCATACAACCTTAAAGTGGGTGAGGTGGGATATATGTTCGTGGACGACGAGAAGATTCTGGAAGTAAACAACGAGTATCTCGGCCACGACTATTACACCGACGTCATCACCTTCGACTACGACGAACCGGGAATAATAAGTGGCGACATCGTCATCTCTCTCGATACAGTACGCACCAACGCCGAGAAGTTCGGCAAGACTTACGACGAAGAACTAAGAAGAGTGATTATCCACGGCATCCTGCATCTCTGCGGCATCAACGACAAGGGACCGGGCGAACGCGAGATTATGGAGGCAGCGGAGAACAAGGCGCTGGCGATGCAAATATCGTGCAAGCGGTAAAAAGATGTTACAAAATAAAAATCGGTTTTAGAGATTTAGATTGCTGTTTTTGTGGGTTTTCGCTTCGCTGTTGACCCTATAATATACAAGAAAAGCCTCTTTTCCACTCCAACACAGCCACTGTTGGAATGGGAAAGAGGCTTTTTTGTATGATAACAGAGGCTGTATTAGAGTGGAAAAGTGGCTCTATAACAGCCCTATAGTGCCTGTTTAGCTCCGTTATTCACTGCACATTTCTTCCCGCAACCGTATAACTATCTACACATCAGCATATTATCGCTGCACGCCCAAAACTCGAAAATTTCGCACCAAGGATTTCTTTGTGCGCTGAGCGAGGAGTATTGAGCGTTAGAAATGCAAATATTGTGTCGCATGACAGGCATCGTCCGCTATTCTTCCATTCCTCCTCCGTAGTTCATCTGGATGTCGGAGTCGCTGCCCTTCTTCATCTGATGGCGCTTTGCCTTCATGTTACCGAAGTTATACGTCACGGTCAGGTTCACCTTTCTGCCGCCGTGGCGGAAGATCTGATGGCGCGTGAAGTTTTCGCCGCTTGTGAAGGTCTCCCACTTGCGCGAGTCGAGCAGGTCACGGCAGTTCAGGGATACGGACAGAGCCTTGTTGAAGAAGTTCTTTCTTGCTCCGAAGTCTATGCTGTAGCTTGGCTTGCGATAGCCCTGCGTTATCACCGTGCGAGCCTCGTAACGTCCCGTGGTCTGGATGGAGATGTCGTACGGGAGGATGAGGCTGGCTGTCATGCGGGCGTTCCATGCGAAGTTATGGTCTTCCTTGCCCGTCACCGTCTGACCGTCGATGTCGTACGAGAATCCGTTGAGCTTATAGTAATAAGCGTTGGCGGAGGTGGTGAGGTCGAGGATGCGGAAGAGATTGTTCTTCAATGTCAACTCCAGACCTGACGACAGACTCTTCGCCACGTTCATCGAAGTGGAATAGAACAGTCCGTCCGTGGAACTCTTGTAGGAGATGCGCTGGATGACGTCCGACGTGGGACGATAGTAGGCGGAGAGAAGCAGAGAATGTCTGTCCCACTGCTTCAGATAGTTGAGCGAGAACGAATTGCTGAACTCCGGCGTAAGATACGGGTTACCGAACGACACGGTGGTGGCGTCGCGCGTATCACGGAACGAATTGAGCTCGCCTCCCCAAGGACGACGCAGACGACGCGTATAGTTTACCTGCAGCTGCTGTGTGGGAGTCATCTGCCATGAGAGGAAGAGCGACGGGAAGAGCTGGAAGTAGTCCTTCTTGAAAGGCTTCTCACGCAGCGACGGGTCGTGCTCCTGCTCCCATGTGTAGCTCTCGGTGTTGACGCGCCAGTACTCGCCTCTCAGACCGCCCATGATGCCCACGGGGCCGAGCTTATAGCTGAGCGTGGTGTAGAAGGAGTGCTGGTCCTGATTGTATATGAAGCGGTTGAAGTACTTGCGGTCTTCCTCAGCTGCTGCGCCGTCAAACGACGTATTGTCAATATACGATTCCTGCGGCGTGTTCTCCCTTGAGAAGTTGGCTTGATAGCCTGCCTCAATCTTGAAGTCCTTCGTCACCTGATTCTCGTATTCCAGCTTTATCTCCTTGCGGTTATTGTTGATATGCTGCGGACGATACTGATAGTCGTAAGACGTGGCAATGCCGTCCACAACGGTGGAGTCCTGATACCAGTTGTCGCCGTCCATCTTCCATTTGCTGATGTCAGCGGTGAAGTCGATGAAGTGCTTGTCTGAGAACGAGTGGCGATACGTAAACTCACCGTAATACATTCCCATGCCACTCTTTCCTCTGCTGAGACGATCCATGCGATAGTCGTGCAAGCCATCGCCTACGGCTGTATAATAATAAGGTGTGAGACTGTTGCTGCGGCGCTCGCCGTCCATAAGCATTCCGCTGAGCGTCAGCTCGTCCTTCTTCGTGGCGTGGAGCGTCACGCCGGCACGTGTGAAGAGATTGTTGCCCCAACGGTCGTTGTCGGCACGATAGTCCTGATTATAGGTGGAAGAAGTCTGATGGCTCTCGGCACGTCCCGTATTGGAGCGGTGGCGATAGCCGATGTTGGCGTAAGCATCGATGAGCGAACTGCTGTAGTTGATGTTAAAGCTGGTGTTGGCTCCGCGTCTGGTGTCGCCGCCAGCCTGCAACGAACCATAATAGCCCGCCTTACGGTTTTTCTTGAGCACGATGTTGATGATGCCCACCGATCCTTCGGCAGAGAACTTCGCCGAGGGATTGTCAATGACCTCAATGCGGTCGATGCTCTCTGCGGGGAGCTGCTGCAGAATCTGCGCACGGTTGTCTGTTGTCAGACCCGAAGCCTTGCCGTTTATCCATACCTCCACACTGGAGTTGCCACGCAGCGACACGTTGCCGTCGTTGTCCACCTCCACGGAGGGCACGTTGTCGAGCACGTCAGACGCCGACTGTCCTGCATTGCTGATAAGCTGCGACACGTCGAAAGTCTTGCGGTCCACCTCCAGCTTCATCGTCGCCTTTTGTCCGGTTACTGTCACACCCTGGAGCATCTTGGCGTCCTGCGCGAGATAGAGAATGTTATAGTGGACGTCGCGCTTCGGGGCACCGACGGTGAACGTACGCTTCACCTCACGATATCCTATGTAGGACAGCGTGACATTGTAAGAGCCATCATCAAGACCGCTGATATTAAAGTTGCCGTTTATATCTGTGGTTCCGCCAGCGACAAATTTGTCGTTGTCAGAGAGCGTAACCTTCACATTTACGAATCCAAGCGGTTCGGAGGTCTGCTTGTCAAGCACCTTTCCACGTACCGAACCTTGAGCCCATCCTGCCACCACAACTGTGCAGGTAAGGCATGACATTAAAAGACGTTTCATATCCATACATCTATAGACGGAGCATAGGATATGACAGTTTAAGAAAGAAAAGGATATTTTAGTTTTTTAACGCTGGAGAAAGGCAGGGCTTTGACAAAAACCATTCAAAACACAAGCTATATATCTTGCTTAAAATAGTACATACATATTTATAACCTTGTGTTTTTATATGTTTTTCCGATTATGGGCGCGTGCTGTGCACAAATAAAAGGCTTTACGTTAGGTTGTCGAGAACATGGTTCTCGTAAGACCTAATGTAAAGCCTTTTATTTAAATCCGATAGGATTTGCGCCCATAAGCGGATTGTGGAGAAAGGTTTTTGTCAAAGCCCTGCCTATATAAGCAGCCTATTAGCAGCCCTTATGCGTCATGATGTCCAGCACCATTTCGTCGGTGCGGTTCATTGCTTCGGCACCGATGCTGGTGAGATTGCGGATGGAACGGTCTACGTCGTCATCGATGATGCCTTCCACGGACGACACGCACTTGCCTTCCATTGAAAGGAGGGCAGAGAGGAGAGCGGTGGAAACGCCTGACGAAATCTTGAGGGCGCAGCTGGGCTTCGCACCGTCGCAAATCATGCCGGTGATGTTGGCTATCATGTTCTTCACAGCAGAGCAGATATGCTGATAGTCGCCTCCCATGAGATAGGTGATGCCGCAGCTTGAACCTATACTTGCTACCACGCAACCGCAGAGGGCTGAGAGCTTGCCGAGGTTCTGCTTGATATAGATGGCGGTGAGGTGACTCAGGATGAGAGCGCGAATCTGTTCTTCCTCAGTATTCTCGTTCTCGTCAGCGTATACAGCCACGGGATTGGTGGCGCAGATGCCCTGATTGCCCGAGCCTGAATTGCTCATAACAGGAATCATGGCACCTCCCATACGTGCGTCGCAAGCCGATGCAGTCTTGGAGATGATGTGTGAGAAGATGGAATTGCCGAAGATGCCGTGGCTGAGAGGACGGTCGATGGTCTTGCCGAGGCAATGTCCGTAGTTGGCTTTCTTCGATTCTTCTGCAATGCGGAAGTTGTATTCGCGGGTCTTGAGGATAAATCGGATTTCGTCCAATGGAGTGGTGGTGGCGAAATCATACACCAAGCGCATGTTGAGACGGATGTCGTTGTTGGCGGCTACGGCGCCAGCGGGCTTGCGATTGTCCATCAATACCTCACCGTCCTTCTCTTCATACACGAAGCGTGTGTGGTCGGTGGCGATGACGGCAATGGCCTCATGGCCGTCAGCCTTGCAGTGTATCTCCACGTAAAGTTTCTCGGTGATGCCCTGCTTCAGGCAGATGTCTATGTGGTTGTTGGCTGCCACGTATGCCTTTCCCTCCTCAAGAGTGGCGGGTGTGAGGTCCTTTATTACCTCAAGACCATACTCTGACTTGCCTACGATGGCACCAAGGGCGATGGCGATGGGCAGACCAATCATTCCCGTACCGGGGATTCCCACACCCATAGCGTTCTTTAGGATGTTTGCCGACAGATGTGCCTCTATCTTCTCCGGGCGGCATCCCAGGAGTTCTGTGGCACGTGCCACACAGAGCGACACGCACATTGGTTCTGTACAACCGACAGCCGGCACTACCTCACGGTTGATGAGGCTTATTATCTGTTCACGAATGTTGTTGTCAAGCATTACAGTATATGTTGTTTTATGGTTAGTTTTGACTGCAAATTTATTAAATAAAATAATGACAAGCAAGAATTATCCTGCTTTTTCAATATCGAGTATAAACAAATCTCCTTGTCTACTTGTATCTTGTCTGCCCGCCTGCCGGTGAGCATACGAAAACAGGGACTTCCCTGCATTGCGTGCTGCAATACGGGGATAGTCCCTGCGTTATTCTTAGTTATGATATGTCATACTGTTTACTTCGACTCGCCGTACTTGTCAAGACCGGCATTGAGGAAGTCGATATATTCAGAGATGTTCTCGTCGTATGAGCGGCTGCCGGTGAGCGGCATGCCCTCGTTGTCGAGGAGGATGTACATCGGCTGGGTGTTAGAACCGAACTTGTGGCGCTGGAGATAGCTCCACTTGTCGCCTACGGTGCGGAGTGTACGCTTTGAACCGTCGGTGTCTGTCACCTCCATCTGCTGCGGCAGCGGAGTCTTGTCGTCCACGTAGAGCGAGATGAGCACGTACTTCTGGTTGAGCAGGTCAGCCACCTTGGCGTCTGTCCATACGGCTGCCTCCATCTTACGGCAGTTGACACAGCCGAAGCCAGTGAAGTCAACCATAACCGGCTTGCCCTCAAGACGAGCTGCTGCCATACCTGCCTCATAGTCTTTGAAGCGCGGATGAACCTCGTTCTTGTAGAGATTGAAGTCCTGAGTGTTCATTGGCGGTGCGAAAGCAGAGACTGCCTTAAGAGGTGCACCCCACAGACCAGGAATCATATAGAAGGCGAATGAAAGCGAAGCGAGAGCGAGGAAGAACTGCGGCACGTTGGTGCGGCGGCCTTCATCATCGTGCGGGAAGTTGAACATACCGAGGAGGTAGAGGCCCAGCAGAGAGAAGATGCCAATCCAGAGTGCGAGGAACGCCTCACGGTCGAGGATGTGCCAGCCGTAAGCGAGGTCGGCCACTGAGAGGAACTTCAGTGCGAAAGCCAGCTCGATGAAGCCGAGAACCACCTTTAGAACGTTCATCCAACCACCTGACTTAGGTGCTGACTTGAGCAGTGTGGGGAACATTGCGAAGAGAGCGAAGGGCACAGCCAGAGCGATGGCGAAGCCGAGCATACCGATGGTCGGAGCTACGATGCTGCCTTCTGACGATACTGCCACGAGGAGGAAGCCGATGATAGGACCGGTGCATGAGAAGCTCACGAGCGAAAGGGTGAACGCCATGAGGAAGATGCTCAGGATGCCGCTTGTCTGTTCTGACTTGGCGTCAATCTTATTGGTCCAAGATGCCGGCAGCGTTATCTCGAAAGCTCCGAAGAAGGAAGCTGCGAACACTACGAGCAAGAGGCAGAAGAGGATGTTGAAGATGGCGTTGGTGGAGAGGGCGTTAAGAGCGCTGGCTCCGAACAACATCGACACAATCAGACCGAGAGCCACGTAGATAACCACGATGCTCACACCGTAGGTGATGGCTTCACGGATGGCCTTCTTACGTTCCTTGTTACGCTTGAGGAAGAAGCTCACTGTCATCGGGATGATAGGCCATACGCACGGGGTGAAGAGTGCGAGGAATCCGCCTACGATACCTGCGAGGAAGATGTAGAGGAGTGAGTTGCTCACGGGCTTGTCATACTTGGCAAGCTCTGAGATAACCGGTGTCCAAAGCTTCTGGGCTTCTGACTTGTCGAGAACTGCGGGGGCAGCTGCGCTGTCAGCAGCGACTGCCGAATCAGCCTTTACAGTGTCGGTGGTCAGCCCTTGAGCCTCTTCCTTTGCCTCTTCGGCAGCTGCAGCAGCGTCTGTAGCGGGAGCCTTGCCCTGCTTGTGCAGCTCTACGGTTGTGGGAGGCATACACATCTCCTCGTTGCAAGCGCCGAACTCGAGGTAGCACTTGATGGAGTATGTCGGCTTAGTGAATTTCACTTTCTGGACAAACTGGACGCTGTGCTCGAAGTAACGGAGCTTCATTCCGAACATAGGGTCCATCTCAGAAATCTCACGACCGCGCGGTGTAAGTTTTCCGACCAGCTCGATACCGTCTTTTTTATCGACATGGAATGACGCCTCGACGGGGCCGTCGCTACCAAGGTTGGTAGAATAGACGTGCCATCCCTTCTCGATCTTACCAGAGAAGATAATCTCGCCCTCAGCAGTATTGCCTGTCTTGAGCTGCGAGGTAAACTTCACGGGGTTTGCCATCTGCGCATTGCAGAACATTGCTACCATAAGCAGCAAGGCAAGTGAAATCGCTTTTCTCATAGAGTTTACTTGAATGTGAATGTTAAAAGATTTTGAATTGTTTTATGTACTCCCACCGGGAATCGAACCCGGATCAAAGGTTTAGGAAACCTCCGTTCTATCCATTGAACTATAGGAGCATCTTCCTATCCTAATCAAAGAAAGATCATTTGTTTGATTTATACGGCATAAGATTCTGCAAAATTATTGATTTTTTTCGGAACACCGAAATAAAAGAGGCGCTTTTATATGCAATAGATATATCAATGCCGCTTTTTTCGTTGTTATCGGATTGTGATACAGCTGTTTCGAAATTGCTCGGACTGCTGAGTTGTATGGTTTCTCCGCTGACGGGATGGCGAAACTCTATGCTGGCAGCATGCAGATACATGCGCTGACGGGTAGCGCTGCGACCGTAGAGAGGGTCGCCGAGGATGGGCGTAGCAAGACCTTCGGGGTGGGCGCAGTGGACGCGCAGCTGATGGGTGCGACCCGTATGCGGAGTGAGCAAGACGTGAGTGACGCCAGAGGGTAACACTCTCAGGACATGAAAGTCGGTGACGGCAGGCTTGCCGGTATGATAATCCACCTGCTGACGGGGTCGGTCTGAGAGGTCGGGAGAGAGCGGAAGGGTGATGCGACCGTTACGTCCGTCGTCGCTCATGGTGCGGAACGGGGTGTCGGGGAGGCGTTCCGGGATGCCGTCGAGCAATGCCTCGTAGCGCTTCTTCACCTCACGGGAGGCAAACTGGCGCTGCATTTCCGTATAGGCAGCGTCGTTAAGGGCGAGGACAAGCAGACCACTTGTGTCCATATCGAGACGATGAACGGCTTTTACCGTGACTGGTTTTTCCGTCATACTCTTTCCTTCGGCATGGCGACGTGCCAGCATTCGCTTTACATATTCCTCAACGTTAGCAGCCGAATCGTCTTCTGTCACCATCACTTCCTTGCCTGGAACGGAGAGCATGCCGGAGGGCTTGTCCACCACAATGATGTCTTCGTCCTCGAAGACGATGCGCGGTTCGCCTACGTTTCTTGCACGTTGGAGCGGATTTGGTTCGACGTCCAGTCCGATAAGCATGTGCGTAAGGATGGGCAGACACTTCGAACGGCAGGCAGGATAGTAATGCAGATGGTGTCGAATCTCCTGACGCGGCGAGTCGCCCCACCAGAATTCAGCCATACATAGAGGTTGAAGTCCGTGACTGTAAGCATATTGCAGGAGTTTTGGAGCACAGCAGTCGCCGGTTCCTGCGGGTGGCATCGTTCCGGTTTTATCAAGGAATATGTCGGTAATGTCGCGTATTTCGCCACGAGCGTTGAGCATGCGGTATTGAGAGAAGAGCCACTTCTGCAGTTTGTCACTCATCTCGCTGCGACGATGGCGGAGCGCTTCTATTCGCGAACGATGGTTTTCCACCTCCTCCGTCATCGCCACAAGCGTCTGCTCCGACTCCTTCTTGAAGCGTCGCAGCTCCGCTTTCATGTATTGGCTTTCCTTTATCATGGCAGCTTCCTCGTCCTTTGAGATCGGTCCGCTTGCCCTTCGCTCGTCACGTCGCGCCTTCGCTGCGGCAATATCAGCCTTGCGTTCTGCCATCTTATTGGCGTAAAGGGCTTTAGCGTCCGTCAGCCTTTGCTGCGCTTCCTTGTATTCCGGGGCATTCACAAGGGCGTCAACCTCATGATTGAGAGCAGAAATCTCTGCTTCGGTGAGCTTGAAATATCCGTCTGGACGCTGCGCATCGAAGACCGGAGGCACGAAGAAAGTCCAGTCATTGCGACCCGACAGCAGACCGGAATAGGCGGCAAGGAAAGCGTAGGGCGCCGCTTCCGCAGCCCCATCGCTCACCAATGGCTGACCGTCCGCAGCCTCATTCCTCACCACGAGCACTCCGAACATCTTTCCCCCACCCTCTCCATCGCATACACCTGACGTACGGATGTAATGCTGCACAGCCTCAGCCGCCAACTCACACAGCGGATGAGGAGTATAGCAGAAGGGGAATGTGAACTGTTTCGGGGGCTGTATATCGGTATGAAGTGGATGTATAATGTTGCTCATAGTAAGTATGATGTGTAATAAGAGGTAGGGAATAGACAAGGCAAAGTTAGTAAAAATCTTCGCCATACGCATAAATGCACAATATAATATATGATATTTCGATTATTTTGTCTACATTTGCATTGGCTCGAATGCCACTGGCATCGCACCTAACAGCCGAAAGCATACTTAAAGAATAACATAAAAACAGAAAACAAAATGAGTACACTGAAAAAAATGTTCGCCTCAAAGCTTCTTGAGGTAAAGGCCATCAAGCTTCAGCCCAACGATCCTTTCACATGGGCATCAGGATGGAAGTCGCCGATTTATACTGACAACCGCAAGACATTGGCTTATCCCGAACTCCGTTCTTTCGTAAAGCAGGAGCTTGTACACCTCATCCATGAGGAGTTTCCCGAGGCTACAGCCGTTGCTGGTGTTGCCACTGGAGCCATCGCCCAGGGCGCTCTCGTAGCTGACGAGCTGCTTCTCCCCTACTGCTACGTTCGTCCGAAGCCGAAGGATCACGGCATGGGCAACCAGATTGAGGGCACCATTCCCGAGGGAGCAAAGGTTGTAGTGGTGGAGGACCTTATCTCTACCGGCGGATCATCACTCAAGGCTGTCGACGCTCTGCGCAAGGCTGGCTTCGAGGTTGTGGGTATGGTGGCAAGCTATACTTACGGTTTCCCCGTTGCTGAGGAGGCATTCAAGGCTGCCAACGTTCGCCTCGTCACTCTCTCTGACTATGAGCACACCACAGCCATCGCCGCTGAGACCGGCTACATCAATAAGGAAGACCTCGAGGTTCTGGCTGAATGGCGCAAGGATCCGGCTAACTGGAAGAAATAACAAGAGCAGACGAAAATAACGAAATGAGTACATTCGAAAGTACAATCCGCCAGATCAACTATCCCCAGCAGAGCGTCTACTCGAAGCTCAGCGACCTTAACAACCTTGAGAAGCTTAAGGAGCGCATGGAGCTTATGAAGGACAGCATGCCGGAGGAAGCCCGTCAGCAAGCGGAGAAAATCAAGGACCTCACATTCGATGCTGACTCAATGTCTGTGAATGTGCCGCCGGTGGGTGCCATACGTCTGCGTATCGTAGACCGCGACGAGCCGAAGTGCATCAAGTTTGAGACGGAACAGAGTCCGATTCCCTTCAATTTCTGGATTCAGATTCTCCCCGTCACAACCACGACATCGAAGATGAAGCTCACGATAAAGGCTGACCTCAATCCCTTTATCAAGCAGATGGTGAAGAAGCCACTGCAGGAAGGAATAGAGAAGATAGCCGACGTGCTGCAGATGATTCAGTACGAATAACAGTTATAGTTGAGAGTTGGGAATTCTCAACTCTCAACTATAAATTATCAAATAGACAACTCTCAATTAACGAAACATGACACCGAGCAGAATCATTTCATTGTTCCTTAAGACGCGCACGTCATTTATCGTCACGTCGCTTAAGGCTTTCTTGCTGGCAGCACCGCTTCTCGTAGCCTGCTCAGCCGACTCATTCGACTTCTCCTCGCTACACGCTTACTTCGTCTTCGACAATTCCGTACATCAGGACCCGACGCTTCAAAGCGCACTCAACCCGATGTCGCCGGGTGTGTTCTGCCGCATCCATGAGGGTTCGGAAGGCGGAGCGCTGTTCATTTACTTTGAGAGTAACCAGAGCAACAAGACCACAAAGGCAAAGGAGAACGCTGACGACCTGCGACGTACACGCGCCATCGGCGTATATAACAAGACGGGTGTGATAGTAGGTTACGGCAATCTTTCGTCTCCTGCCACGCTGTATGCCTACGACAGCCAGTGCCCGGAATGTTACGCCAAGACCAATATGGTGTCATACAAGCTCAACATCAACTCCAAGGGATTTGCCACTTGCGCCAACTGCAAGCGCGAATACGACCTCAATAACAACGGCATCTGCAAGACGGGAGGCAAAAAACTAATCAAATACCGAGCCACTTCTACAGGCGCACTCGGCGTCCTCAGCATCAACAATTAAGCGGAGGCAGCAGGACGTAAAAGCTCAATTTTTATAGCTAAAATCAGTTAAAAAAGGCACATTCCCTCATAAAATGTGTACGGAATGACAATTATTCCCCCTTAAAATGTGTATGAAAGTGCCAACATTCCCTCATAAAATGTGAGAGAATATCAGCAACATACTTATTATCAATACATTAGCATAATGGGCGCAGTCTGCATTGACTGCGCCCATTATTAGCGTTTATATTTTCTTACTTCTTCTTTGGTCTGCGGCGTGCCCATCCTTCCTCTGAGAAGTCGGGTTCTTCGCCTACGAGCTTAATGTCGGGATTGTCGATGAACTGGCGCCAGTCGTCCTGACGTCCGCTCTCGAAACGGGCGGCTCCACGCTGCGAACGTCCTCGTCCTTCACCGTCATTGCGACGCTTTGAGCGCTTCTCATACTGACTGCCATCGTCGCGACGTGACGAGCGGCGGTCACCTCTTGCTCCACGGTCTGAACCTGAGCGGCGCTGCTGACGTCCACCGTTGTTGTCAGAAGGCGTGTCGTCGGCGTCGTTACAGCGAACCGTGCGACCACGGTATGAGGCTCCGTTGAGAGCACGCATAACCTTCTGGGCGTCCTCCTCCGGCACTTCGATGTACGAGATGCGGGCAAGCAGGTCGATGTGGCCTACGTCCTGACGGCCGTGAACGTTGCGGTTGATGAACTGCATCACCTCGCCCGGATAGAATCCGTCGTCCTTTCCGAGATTGATGAAGAGGCGGCGGTAACCCTTCTCTGGCATGCGCTTCTCGCGCTTCTTGCCGTCACGACCCTCACCACGCTCCTTGCGGTCGTGCGATGTGGACGGCTTGACAATCTCGGGGGCGTTGGCGTAATACTTGAGGAAGCGGCCGAACTCCAGCGAAACAATCTTCTTGAGGATGTCCTCCTTGTCGAAGTACTCGAAGTGACGGTTGATATCCTCCATGAACGGAGCAATCTGATCCTCATCCACGTCCACCTTCTCTATCTCGTCAATGGCCTTGAAGAGCTGCTTGGAGCAGATCTCCTGCGGTGTGGGCAGCGTTCCGTCCACAAATTCCTTGCCTATAACCTTCTCGATGGCTCTTACCTTGCCCTTCTCCTTGGTATGTATGATGGAGATGGACGTGCCCTTTTTGCCTGCACGACCGGTACGTCCTGAGCGGTGAGTATAGCTCTCCGTGTCGCCTGGCATGCCATAGTTGATGACATGCGTGAGGTCGTCCACGTCCAGTCCTCGCGCTGCCACGTCCGTAGCGACGAGCAACTGCGTGAGATGCTGGCGGAACTTCTGCATGGTGATGTCGCGCTGCTGCTGCGAGAGGTCGCCGTGCAGCGGCTCTGCGTTATATCCGTCGCGGATGAGCTTGTCTGCCACCTCCTGCGTTTCAGCCTTGGTGCGGCAGAATATGATGCCGTAGATGCGCGGATAATAGTCGACGATGCGCTTCAATGCCAGGTATTTGTCCTTGGCATTCACCATATAATATATGTGGTTGACGTTCTCCGCACCCTCATTGCGCGAACCAACCACTATTTCCTTGTAGTCATGCAGATAGCCACGCGCAATCTTCTCAATCTCCTTACTCATCGTAGCGGAGAAGAGCAGCGTATTGCGGTCCTGCGGAACATTCTCGAAAATCTCATTGATACTGTCGGAGAATCCCATGTTGAGCATCTCGTCAGCCTCGTCAAGCACCACGTTACGCACGGCTTCCAGCTTGGCAGCGCCGCGTCCTACGAGGTCGATGAGGCGTCCCGGTGTGGCTACGATGATCTGGGCGCCACGCTTCAGGGCGTGCATCTGGTCAATAATGGATGTTCCTCCGTATACTGCCACTACGTTGATACCCTTGATATACTTTGCGAACGACTTGAGGTCGTCGGCAATCTGCAGACACAACTCACGTGTCGGCGAGATTACGATGGCTTGTGTGGTGCGGTTTGTGGGGTCTGTACGTTGCAGGAGCGGAATGCCGAAAGCGGCGGTCTTTCCTGTTCCTGTCTGTGCGAGGGCGATGACCTCGTTGCCATCGCCGAGCAAATAGGGTATTACTTCTTCCTGGACGGGCATCGGATGCTCAAATCCAAGTTCTTCAATGGCGCGGCGGATGTCGCCGTTTACGCCAAGTTCTTCAAATGTCTTCAATTGCTTTACTATGTTTACTTGTTTACAATCTCAAGCACATCCTCTATGGTACGGTCAAACGGACCTGTGTGCTCGAGCTTCAGTGTGCACATGGCAGCGGCGAATCGTCCCGACTCGTCATATCCTTTGCCCTGTGAACGACACCAGAGATAACCTGCTGAATATGTATCGCCACATCCCGTGGCGTCCACTATGTCGTGCGGTTCGTAAGCGGGAATCTCGTAGAACTTTCCTTCGGCGAGAATCAGAGAGCCGTAGCTTCCCAACGTCACCACCACTTCCTTCACGCCCCACTCTGCCAGTCTCTCGGCTGCCTTGCGCGGGTCGGTGAGTCCGGTTATCACCTCCATCTCATGCTCGTTCACCTTTATGATGTCGGTATGAGCGAGAATCTGGAGCTTGTCAGCCCAGTCGATGGCAAAAACCTGCTCACCACGCACCTCACGAAGAAATCCCTGAGCGTCTATGGAGATGCGTCCTTTGGAAGAGAGATACTTTATCACCTCCGGCGAGAAGTCGTCGCTGAGCAACGAACCGAGATGGAACACCTTGGCATCAAGGGTGCTCATCTCCTCAATGGTGAAGGGGTCGGCACGCTCAAGCACTCGCTGTGTGCGTTCGTTCTGGTTCTCACCATACTTGTTCTCGAAGTAGACGGTGTGGCGGCTGGGGAAGGTCAGCACGTCAATGCCTACACGGCGCATTGCCTCTGCCGACTCCATCTCGCTTTCGCCGAGCTTTGTGACAAGCTGGAAAGTGACGTCCTTCGGGAGATGATTGAACGCATAAGAGAAATAAAACGATGTGCCTCCTGCCATGTAGACAGTCTTGCGCGGAGTGATGATCTTATCTTTAGTGATATGACCGATACAACATATATCTTTCATTGTGGATTGACTTGTTTTAGTCATTAAAAATGGGGTTATCTATAGAATGTGCAAAGTTAGTGAATTTATTGCGCAAAACTTGCTTATTTCCATAATTTTTAAGAAATTTGCATCCTCATACATACATAGAGAATCATATCAATAACCAATATATTCCACCATGCGAAAAGTAATAGGTATCGGCGAGACAATGCTCGACATCATCTTCAAGAACGGCAAGCCCATCGAGGCTGTGCCGGGAGGCTCCACCTTTAACGGCATCGTATCGCTCGGAAGGGCGGGCGTCAAGACCGTGTTCGTCAGCGAGACGGGCAATGACAGAGTGGGCGAATACGTCCGTGATTTTCTCCGAGACAACAACGTCGACACATCTGCCATTAACGTATTTCAGGAAACTAAGTCGCCGGTGTCGCTCGCATTCCTCGACAAGGACAACAATGCTGACTATATATTCTATCGCGACCAGAAGCATGACCACATGGACTTTGCCTATCCTGACATCCATAAGGACGACATCGTGGTGTTCGGATCGTTCTATGCCGTCAATCCAGCGCTGCGTCCGCAGGTTTCGGGACTGCTCGAATACGCACGCCAGCGAGGTGCCATCATCTATTATGACGTCAACTTCCGCAAGGCTCACCAGGCTGACGTGATGAAGGTTACGCCCAACCTCATCGACAACCTTGAGTATGCCGACATCGTAAGAGGCTCGAAGGAGGACTTCGAGGTGCTCTATAAGAAGGACTCGGCTGAGCGCGTCTATCGTGCCGAGACATCGTTCTACTGCAAGCGATTCATCTATACCGACGGACCAAATCCCGTAAGCGTATTCTCCAACAACGGCTTCCACAAGGAGTATGCCATGCCCAAGACCGAGACGGTGAGCACCATCGGAGCCGGCGACAACTTCAATGCTGGATTCATCTACGGCATGATAAAGTACGGCGTGACGCGCGACGACGTGGAGCAGGGACTTTCCGAGGAGGTTTGGGACAAGCTCATCGCTACAGCCACGGCTTTCTCTGCCGACTGCTGCAAGGACATCTTCAACTATATCTCGAAGGAATTCGGTCAGCAGCTGCAGAATAAATAAATGACACAACTATTTAAACAACCCAAAACATATCAACAATGAAGACAGAAATCACTTCGTCCATCCATTACGTTGGCGTCAACGACCGCCACAAGACTCTCTTCGAGGGTCTCTGGCCTCTGCCTTACGGCGTGAGCTACAACTCGTACATAATCCTTGACGACAAGATTGCACTTGTCGACACCGTGGAGGTGGACTTCTTCCCGCAATTCCTCGACAACATCCGCCGCGTCATCGGCGACCGTCAGATTGACTATATCATCGTGAACCACGTGGAGCCTGACCACAGCGGCAGCATCGCTCTCATCAAGAAGTATTATCCCGAGGCCGTAATCGTGGGCAACAAGAAGACCTTCGACATGCTCGGCGGCTATTATGGCGTGGGCAACAAGGGCGACATCCTCGAGGTGAAGCAGGGCGATACGCTCTCGCTGGGACATCACGAGCTGGCGTTCACTATGGTACCGATGGTGCATTGGCCCGAAACAATGGTGACGCTCGACACCACAGTCGCCACCCTCTTCTCTGGCGATGCCTTCGGATGCTTCGGCGCTCTCTCGGGTGCGGTGATTGACGAGGACATGTGCTGCGACATCTTCTGGGACGAGATGCGCCGCTATTACTCTAACATCGTGGGCAAGTACGGCGTGCAGGTGCAGCAGGCGCTGAAGAAGCTCGCCGGCGTGAAGCTCGACTATATCTGCTCTACACACGGACCCGTATGGCATAAGCACATCGAGCGCGTGGTAGGCATGTATGACAGCATGAGCCGTTACGAGGCAGAGCCTGGTCTGGTGGTCTGCTACGGTTCGATGTACGGCAACACGGAGCGTGCGGCAGAGATGATTGCAGCAGCCGCAAGTGAGACTGGCGTCAAGAACATCGTCATGCACGACGTATCGCGCGAGAACCACTCGTTCATCATCCGCGACATCTTCCGCTACAAGGCCATAGCCCTCGGCGCCCCCACATACAACAACGAGATTTATCCGCCGATGGCATCATTGCTCTCTGAGCTTGCCGGACGCAACCTCAAGGGCCGCTTCCTCTCCGTCTTCGGCTCGTTCACATGGGCAGGTCAGACCGTGAAGAAGATTCTCGCATACAACGAAGAGAAGCTGAAGCTGGAGCTTGTGGGCAACACCGTGGAGATAAAGCAGAGCCTCAGCGAGGAGACTCGCCAGCAATGTGAGCAGCTCGGCAAGGAGATAGCGAAGAGACTGGCTGAATAATGCGGTAAGCTTAGCATTGCGCTCAGACGCGGAAACAGGAATTTATCAGCGAGGTAACTGTGTTAGGCAGGGCTTTGACAAAAAACTTTCTCCACATGCCGCTTATTGGCGCAAATCCTATCGGATTTAAATAAAAGGCTTTACATTAGGTTTTACGAGAACCAGTTCTCGACAACCTAATGTAAAGCCTTTTATTTGTACATAGCACGCGCCCATAAGCGGAAAGACATATAAAAACACAAGAAAAATACCATAATTAGCAATACAAGCCGTACCTCCTAAGTTTGCTTTTCCACATGTTCTGGGCACCTATCAATTCAAGATGCGCCTTGGCGCACAATTCCTAAATCCTAATTCAAAACTCCTAATTCGGACGGCAGCCGCCGTCCGCCATCCCCCATTCCTTCATCTTACCGAAGTCAAACTTATCCATTCCTGCCTGGCGCAGGGTCACGGCGCGGTTATGGTCGTCGAGATAGAGGCGGTGGCGCGGCGCTTTATAGCCAGCGTCGGTCAGGGAGCGCGGCGTCAGAGCAGCGGTGCGCGGCGATGATATGCCAGCCATCGACATCAAAGTGGGGAAAAGGCTTACGCTGGTCTCCACGTCCTTGTCACGATTGGCGTGGAGGGCGGCGGTTATGGTGCTGTAGTCACGACTGTACTGCTCCGATGTCCATACGAGAAGCGGCACGTTGAGGTCGTAAGCTGAGGGCACGGGCGAGGCATGGAGGAAGCGTAGGCGCTGGTCGTCGAAGATGTTCTCGCCGTGGTCGGAGGTGTAGATCATTGCAGCAGCGCAACCACGATCACGCAACATACCGATGATGGAAGCCAGAAGGCGGTCGGTCTGCAGTATGGTGTTGTCATAAGCGTTTATGAGAGAAGTACGATTCTTCGCCTTTGCCTCCGTCGGAGTGTCGGGAAGGAAGCGGGCTTCGCTCTGCGGATAGCGGTCGCGATAGTTGAAGTGCGAACCGTATGTATGAAGCACAATGAGTTCCTTGGTGCGCTTCTTTGCCAGAATACGCTTCACGTAAGGGAGGAGTTGCTCGTCACTCGTGGCTTTCACCACATCCTCAGAGCCTTCCTTTGCCTCCGTCTCGTCCTCACGAATGAAGATACAGTCGTCCGCTTCGCTGCCGAAGAAGTCGATGTAAGAATGGTTGGGCAACTGATTGGAGACGAACGTGGTGTGGAATCCAGCCTCACGGAACGCCGTAATGATGCTCTTCTCGTCGTACAACCTATCGTGGTCGGCAGCGGAAGCGGCAGAGAGAAGCATCGGAACACTCTTGTGAGTGGTGTTCGACTGTGACATGGTATGCGAGAAAACCGTCAGTCCTTCCGTGCGTGAAAGCAGCGGATTGGTGGGTCTGTGATAGCCGTAGAGCTGGAAGTTGGCGGCACGTGCGGTCTCGCCGATGACGAGGACGTACACTTCGGCTGAGTCGGCGGGATGGTCTGACTTGGCGTCGAAGCGGAAGTCAACCACGCGTTCCTTATAATTGGCAGACAGACTGCTCTGCTCCACGGCAAGTCCGAGATTATAAAACACGTTGACGGGGAACATGTGGTCTTCTGCACGATATGTGAAAGGACGGTCCTCGCCTTTCGGATACATCACGTAAGAGAGTCCTGCCACCACGGCTCCAGCCGCCATACACCACAGCGCAGCACGGCGCATGGAACGGCAGAACGCCGCCTCTGCCTTGAGATGACGCGCCCATGAGAAGGAGGCAAGCACGAGGAGAGGCACGTAAAGCACCACAACACCAGCCACGGCAGGCACCAGATTGTCAAGCAGTTCGAGCATCTCGCCGGGATTGGACGTCACAAGATTAAGGAACATGTCCACGGCTATCACTCCACGTCCGTAAAGATAAATAAGCACCAGCTGGAAGGCGGCGAAGAAGATAAGCAGAAAGACGCGCCAAACCTGGCATCCCGTCTTACGCGACAGCGCCATCAGCCCGCCGTAAACACCCAACGGCAGCAGCACGTTGGCAAGGCAAGCCATGAACGGCATACGCTCCGTGAAGCACAGCGCCACGTTGGGCACGGCAAGGGAGAGCACCGCATAGAAATAAAGAAAGCGGGGCGAAAGCAGACGACGGAGAAAGGTCGTGAGCCTGTTATTGTGAGAGTTGGTCATACTATTTGAAAGTTGAAAGCCCTAAAAAGCCTCGTTGATATTGAATATGAATCCTTTCTGTCCGTGCTTTCCGAATCCGTAGTCGAGTCGGACATTCACGTTCTTCTTGAATTCCCAACGATAGCCCACACCGAAGTTGGGCAGGACATGCTTCATTCTGAGGTCTGCAAACTTGGGGAACACCGTACCTGCTCCAGCCCACGCCACGACGCCATTGCGTCGCCATACGTGCTGACGAAGCTCTATGGTGGCCTCTATCTTGTTCTTGTCGCGATAACGTCCCTCGTAATAGCCTCGCATTGAATAGCTGTTGCCGAGGAGTGCCATCATGCCCCACGAAGGATTGCCGATGTTGATGGTGGCGCGGCAGTCGGCGGCGAGAGTCGCTCCCTTCCACACGGGGATGTATCCGCTTGCACGGAGGTCGGTGGTGGAGAAGGCATAATGATTGCCGAGGAAATGCGGACGAGCCAACTCCATAAGCGAGAGATAAACTCCCGAATGGGGAGCCGTGAGATTGTCACGCGTATCGTAGAGGAGCGTCACGCCCACACCGAGATTGAACGTCTTCGTGCGCTGGCCTTCTAACAGCTCGGGGCGCTCTATGTTTCTGCCTTCGATGTAGTCGATGGAGAGCGTCGGACCTATAAACAGCCGGTCGGCGGTCTGGAACAGCCAGCTCGCCTTCATCTGCGCCTGCCATCGTTTCATGTCGCTGCAGTTGTCATCGTTGTCGCCGTTGGCATATCCCATTCCCCAGAAGTCGGTGGGGAAGGAATAGAAGTAAGTGGTGTAGTCGATGCGCTGCTTGTCGCCGGGGAAGATATGCGTGCCACGGATGCCGAGCATATAGAATCCGACGGTAGACACGTCGCCGAAGAGTGACACGTTGCTTGGCGGCTGGAGCGTGTCCTGCGGGTTGGAACGATAGAGTCCGGCAGCCACCAGACCTATGCCGAGCTTGGTGTCCGTGCTGTAATGCGGTCCGCCGATAATACTGAAGTCGAACCGACGGTTCTTCTTCTCCTTGTTGGCGTCGTTGAAATAGTCGAGAAATCGAGTCATCAGACTGCGCTTCTTCTGCGGCAGCAGTTCAGCTGCGGGCTGCGCATGCACGACTGTATCGGCTGCGGCAAGCGTCATGGACGTTGCCGTAGCCATAGTGTCGACGTGTATGTCTTTCTGCTGCGCCAACATTCCCGTTGGGAAAAGCAGGGAGAGAAGCAGGGGTATGATTGGCTTCATTGTCTAAAGAATAGTTTAGTTAATACACCAGTCCTACGTTGTCCACCCAGAAGGTGTTGCCCACGGTGCCGACATAGGCTCCGCCGTGGCTGGAAGAGAACTGCAATACGAGGTGCGAGGGCGTTTCGCCAGCGTCAGCCCAGCCCGTTTCTCTCACGAGAACGCTCTTGCCCTTGGAGTTTCGGGCGTAATCCGTGGAGCGCAGTCCCATGGTGGAAGCGTCATAGAAAGGCTTGTGCGTGATGTTGCCGTAATGTATTTCGTACGTGGCACCGTCTATCCACTTGCCCGTGGTCTTGCTATACTTCACGACAAGCGTACCCACACGCTTGGCTGTGATGTTGCCATGGGCGTCCTCGTGGCGCTTCTGGAGGAAGAGCACGGTTATGCAGCAGTCCTTTCCTGCCACCGTAGTGGGCTTGGAGAAGCCGGTCTGCTTTATGCGGTTGGCGTTTCCCGGCACCTGAACACGATAGTCATAGCGCAGCGCCTTAGGACGATGCGTGAAGGGAATGCCGAAGTTGAGCGCCTTGGGACCGTCCTTCGTCCCTGTGATAGGCTCTTTCATGTCACCGAGGAATATGCTTCCAGCCGCCAACACCTTGATGTTCATCATGCCAAGGACGCGGCAAGTCTCGATGTGGGTCACCATCTTGGCACAATGTCCCGAGCCGTGATTGTCGCGATAAACGGAGTTGTTGGTCTTGACAACACCCATCACCTTAGCCATGACATTGCTGGTTCCCCACGGCGAACCGCCGAGATTGGTGTACGGATTGTTGCCGGTAAGGGCGCGTGATGGGCCTATCTCGTAGAGCGTCTTCTTGTTTCCGCCTATCACAGCCGACTCATGTATCTGACGTGTTACCCATGTGTCGAAGTTGCCGTACTTGAAAAGCACAAAGTTGCCGTCCGCACTTGCCGTCAACGGCATGAGCAATAGGGCGATGGCTGCAATGGCAGCCTTTCTTATTAGTGTCATCATCTTAATACTTTTTTAATAATAATTACATGTTGTCGATGGCGCAAAGTTATATAAAAAATGCGGTTGCGAAACTTTTTAAAACACTAAAGTTTCCTGTTTTTAGACATTAATAAGACAATATATCTTAAATATGACTTATTGACCAAAAATGGGTAAATACGTAACATCAAACAACAATCAAGTTGAGAATTGAGAGTTGAAAGTTGATAAAACTGCATTAGTCTTGCTCGGGTGTCTACCGAAAAGTGTAACTTTGCAGCATGACGAAATACAATACACACACGCTGCCGTGTGGTCTGCGTGTAATACATCTTCCAAGCAGCTCACCCGTGGTATACTGCGGGTATGCCGTGGCAGCCGGAACGCGAGACGAAATGGCGGGACGGGAGGAGGGAATGGCGCACTTCTGCGAACACATGACCTTCAAGGGCACCGAGCGACGTGGCTCGATGAAGATTCTCAGCTATCTGGAGAGTGTGGGCGGCGACCTCAACGCCTTCACCAACAAGGAGGAGACGGTCTATCATGCCGCCGTGCTTAAGGACGACATCGACCGTGCCGTGGACCTGCTTACCGACATCGTCTTTAACAGTACGTATCCTCAAGCAGAGATTGACAAGGAGGTGGAGGTGATAATCGACGAGATTGAGAGCTACAACGACTCGCCTTCCGAACTCGTCTATGACCTCTTCGAGAACGCCATATACAAAGGACATCCCCTCGGACACAACATTTTAGGGTCGGCTGACCAGCTGCGAACATACACTACGGCGGACGCAAAGCGCTTCACCGCACGTTATTACCGCCCGGAGAACTGCGTGTTCTTCGCGTATGGCGACGTAGACTTCGGTCGGCTGGTGAAGCTGTTGGAGCGTGCCTGCCCATTGCCGACGGGCACAGCACCGGTGTTGCCCATCGTGGAACGCCGCATAAAGGAGGCTGCCGAGGGCGCCACTCTCCCACCCTACATGGCACAAACCTTGGAGAAGCACATGGACACGCACCTCGCTCACGTGATGCTCGGCACCCGTTCGTACGGCATCAGGGACAAGCGCCGCATAGCTCTCTACTTCCTTAACAACATCCTCGGCGGACCGGGCATGACGGCAAGGCTCAACGTATCGCTGCGAGAGAGAAACGCCTTAGTCTATACGGTGGAGAGCATGACGCAGAGCTATTCTGACACCGGACTGTGGGCGGTCTACTTCGGTTGCGATCCGAAGAACGTCAACCGCTGTCTGCGCCTTGTCCGCCGCGAGCTTGACAAGGTGATGGAGAAGCCGCTGAGCAACGCTGTGCTGAGAGCTGCGAAGAAGCAGATACGCGGACAGATTGGCATTGCGTGCGATTCGAGGGAGGCTTTCGCGCTCGACTTCGCCAAGACATTCCTCCATTACGGCTGGCTGAAGGACGTGACGGCGCTCTGCGAACGCATCGACACACTTACGGCAGAGGAGATTCAGGCTGTGGCAAGGGAGACTTTCAGCGAGGAAAACCTTACAAGAATGATGATCAGATAGAATATATTTGCATTTCTAACGCTCAATACTCCTCGTTCAGCGCACTATGAAATCTCTTGTACGAAATTCTTGAGTTTTGAGCGTGCAACGATAGCATACTGACGCACAGCATGTTATACAGTAAAGAAAAGAAATGTGCAATGAATGACGGAGCTAAACAAGCATTATAGGGGCGCTATAGAGCCACTTTTGCACTACAATACAGCCTCTGTTGTCATACAAAAAAGCCTCTTTTCCATTCCAATAGTGGCTGTATTGGAGCGGAAAAGAGGCTTTTCTTATAAATTATATGGTCAATAGCGAAGCAAAACCGTACAAAAACAGCAAGACAAATCTCTAAAACCGATTTTTATTTTGTAACATGTTTTTACCGCCTGTACGATATTTGTATTTGCTTTTTTTTTACTTCTTTACAATCTTCTTGCCGTTAACTACATAGATGCCCTTCGGGAGCTGTGCGAGTGATGTGGCGTTCTTGCGAACAAGACGTCCGTCCACTGTGTAGACATCGGCAGGATGCTGGGCATCAATGGTGACGTTATGGATGTCGGTCTGGCAAGCTTCGTCGTAAGCTGCGGTAGACTCACCACCTGCGTATACGGCAGAAACACTGTAACGTGTAGCCTCAGCATTGGGGTCGAAGGTCACGGTTGTGGATGTGGCATCGGCTGGCAATGTGGCAATAAGCTCGTCGTTACGATATACATTATATCCCTTCAGCTTGCCGTATCCGGCATAATAATAGACGTCGTCAAGGAGCATACAGAATGCGTCAGCCTCCTTCGTGGTGCAGCGGATGGCGAAGTAGTTGGCACCGTCGGGGAGTTCGGCTGTGAACGAGTTCCACTTGCCGCCTGACTGCGTGAACGTAGACAACTTCTTGAAGTCGGCATGGTCGGCAGTCTTGTCCGAATAGAGCACCTCTATGATCTGCGGATAGCGGATTTTCGTCATGTCAGGCTGTCCGTTGTTTGCCCAGAAGAGAATGGTCTGTGCCTCACCTGAAAGCATCGGAGAAATCAGCCAGTCGTCAGTATCGTAATAGGTTCTGCCGTCACGGCTATACATAGACATCAAGCACTTCTCGCCACTGCGGGGAGCGATGGACGAGTTCTGCGAAGTGATGCCGGGCTGGATGGCTTCGGGATTGAATACGATGTACGTATAGTTCTCGCCCTCATGCGGGAACGGCATACCGTATGTTGCCCACCAACCGCCCGTGGTGTTGCCCTTCTTGTCGGTGTATGTGGTCCAATCGCCGAACTGATTGATGGCCCAGCTGTCGTACTGCTCGAAGTCTTCTGTCACGCGCTTGTTGACAGCCTTCGGTGTGCTCCATGTCATAGTGAGCTTGTTGGCAGCCTCATCCTTTGACGAGCTGAACGATGCAGGCATAGGCACATCGGAATCAATGACCTTCGCATCGGCGTATGCCGTGTTGTCAGCCTTATACTCGTCAGCATCGTAGGTAACAGTGGCCTTGAGAGTCATCTTCTCCAAGCTGCTTGTCACCGGACTGACGATGTCTGCCTTGAACGTCTTCTCAGCAAGAGGCTGCAATGCCTCGCTTACCTTCTGCGAGAACAGTTCCTTGTTGCCTGAAGTCAGGGTGACGGTGTAACCCGAAGCTGCCTTTTCGCCGCTGTTGGTGACGATTACGCTTACCGGAGTCTTTACGCCACGATGGATTTCTGAAGGTGCAGAAAGAGCCACAGAGAGATCGTTGGTGTAAGTATTGCGCACGCAAACGTCATCCAACTTGAGGATGCCGTAGAGTGATGCGGTGGCCTTGAAGGTGATGATTACGTAAGGCTCTGACGCCATTGCAGCAGGAATGCTGAATGATGTGCGGTGCCAATCGTCTGCCTTACCAGACACATTGTTATAGTCAACGGTTCCGAGGAGGGTCTGTGTGCCGTCGGGTGTGGAAGCATATACGTCGAGAACGATGTCCTTGTCGGCTGTTCCGCTGTGATTGAACGTCACGATGGGCTTTGCAACGCCACCGAGATCAATCTTGCCCGAGCTGATATCGGCTGTGCCTCCGTTCTTGTATGACGTGAAGGCGAGGCAGTTGTTGTCGCCGTCAGAAGATGTCTGCGTGTTCTGAAGGAATCCCAAGCCGTTCTCTTCGTCAGCGGTAAGCGACCACCAGAGCGGTGCGCCTTCCTCTGTGGTGAAGCCTGAACGGAACGGGAGCTGGTAAGCAGCACCGGTGATGACAGCCGGTGAGAGAAGCGGTGTGCTCTCTCCCTTGTCGTTCTTTGCAGAGACAGCATAGAGACGGAGCTGCTGAGCGCCCTCCGTTGTGGAGATGTTGTCGCTGTAGGTGTTGTCCTTCGGCGAATGGAGGAGCTGCAGGTTGGTCACGCCACCGTTGGAGCGGGCACGATAAACGTTGAACGTTACGTCGTCCGTGATGACTGCGCCACCATTGGTGCCACGTGCGGAAGCCTTGTCCCATGTGAGGTTTACGGAGCTTTGCTTGTCATTAACCTTCAGTCCGGTGGGCACAGCGGGAACGTCAAGACCGACGTACTGCGAAACAATCTTAGGTGTGCCGGCTCCTGCGGATGTGTACGCTGTAACGGTGTAGTTGTTGAATCCGGCTACGGGCGATGCATCCTCGCACGTTAGAGTCTGACCAGCCTTGCCAGCACCGAACTCCTTAACGGTCTGTCCGTCGCGTGTTACGATGGTCTTGGTGATGGCGCCGACGGTGTTGCCAGCCACGTTCTTCTCAGGGAGACGGAACGAAACGGTGGCGCGGAGTGCTGCGTTCGGATCGGGAGTGACGGTGAAGTCCTCCACAGCAGCAGGTCCGTTGAGCACGCCGTTGTCGAGAATCTCTATATCGTCAACGAAGATCTTGCCGGTTCCTGCCTTGCTGATGGCGTGGATGCCGAGATAGAATATCTGGTCTTTTGATACATTGAACGTTGTCTCCAGTGTCTTTGCGTTGTTGCTGTCTGTGAGCTTTGTCTCAGGAGCCACCACGTTGGTCATTCCTGCCACAGTGGCAGCGTTGCCCCACTTGGCCTCAACATACTCTGCATAGAGCGACATTGAGTTGCGTGCCTTGAAGCGGACGGTGTAAGAATGGTTGGCACGCAGCTGTACGGGAGGAGTGAAGAGCCAGTCGTCGGCTGTCTTCTTTGCGTCGGTCGACTCGTACTGTGCGCACATATTCTTCTCGTGCCATGACCAAGTGTATTTGTCGCTGTTGGCATCGAGTACGGTATAGAGGTCGAAGTCGTTCTCCGTGTCGAACGATTCGTGGTAAGGAGGCTCGATGTTGTCGCCGAAACGCACGGCTGCCGTGCGGCGTTCCTCACCGCGCTTCGTACCGTTTACGGGCGTAATGCCGTAATAGTAGTTGCGCAGCTGACGGTCTGTAAAGGTCTCTGAGAATGTCGTGGCGCTTGTTCCGCTTGCTACAGTCGTGCCGTCAGGATAGCGAACGACGTCATACTTGAGTGCTCCGAGATAGCCTCCGTTGAGCGTTCCGCTGGGCGCTCCCCATGTAACAGTGGACTTGCCCGTCGATTCGTCAATCTTGAGACGTGCGAACGACACCTGCTTAGGCTGGTCGTAGCCCACGAATACGGACGTGGAAGCCTTCTTGCTCTTGCCTGCGGCGTTAGAGAGCGTCACGGTGATGTAGTTCATGCCCTCCGGCACGGTGATGTCATACGAGGATGTCGATCCTGCCTTCATCGTTCCGTTGAGAACCTGCTGTGTGCCGGCGTGAACCACGTAGTCCACATTGCCCGTAAGTGCAGATCCGCCGTATGTCTTGGAAGGAGCCACGATGGATATCTGTCCGGTCGTGGAAGCGCCGTTAAAGCTTACAGAGATGGTAGGTGCGGCAGGTGCTGCTGCGTCCGGAGTGGCCTCAGGAACAGCCAGACCGTAGAACAGCTCGTTGTGAGGGAAGTCTGCCACGAGTGTGGCAAGTCCGGTCTTGAGGTCGACGGTGTAGAGAGCGCCGTGCTTATTGGCGTCGAACGAAGCCCAATAGAAGGTGTCGTCGTCCTGATCAATCTCGCCACTCTGTCCGAAACTCTTCTCTGACGAAGGCGCTACGTAGACTCCGGTGGGACCAATCTTGGTCTCCTCGCCTGTCTTGGTGTCTATCTCGTAAAGGAATCCGTCTGTGGCAACGGCATAAACGCGCTCTTCTGAACTGACACCCATAGCCACATACTTGTGTGTGGACGGCGCAATGGCTGTGCGCTCCATCTTGTCATAGTCGATAACGCCAAACTCGAAGCTGCTCATGTCGCTGGTGTAGAACTGTCCGTACACCTTTCCCGTCAGCTGGCTTGTGGCGGTCTCCGTGGCAAGGAGCGACATTGACGTCACCTGCTCGGGGGCGAACTCGGAGTGCCAATTGCTCTCGGTGTCGAGGCAATAGTGAGTGATTACGAGCGAATTGCCGTTCTTCTTATAGTTGATAAGATTATACTTACCGTTATAGAGAGAAGAACCTCCGTTAGGAAGCATGTTGCGTTCCTCTTCTGTACGCAGGTCGCGGAAGTTTGAAGCTGTTGCGGCATCAAATGCCATGAATCCGTACTCCTGGCTTGCCGTCGGCCAAGCATTGGCAAAATACATATAGCCCCATAGGTCGCGCGATGCGGCGCGTGCCGCTGCCTTCAACGGACTGAGGAAGTTGGCCGTGGCAGTCCGTGCGGCGTTAGCGTCCGGCTGTGCCATTCCCGGCTTGCTTACGGACATTGCTGCATGCGCATTTCCTGCTGTCATCGCAACGGCGAGGGCAACAACGGAAGAGTGCAGCATGTGTAGATGTTTTTTTGTCATAAATAAAAATGATAAGAATAATTATTCAATGATTTGTAATAGTGTTAGCTAAACAATTAGGCTTTAACGGCTTATGTTGTATTTCTGAATGCAAACTTACACAAAAAAGACGAATTATATGGATGTTTTCTAAACTATTTTATGTAAGTTTGCAGAAGAAACTCTGAACATAACATATATATGAGATATGGGTACACTGAATGATAAATACATACGCTTTGACTGGGCTATCAAACGTCTGCTACGACAAAAGGCCAACTTCGACGTACTCGAAGGATTTCTTACCGTGTTCCTGAACGAGAAGGTGGAGATACTGGAGATTCTCGAAAGCGAAGGCAACCAGAAGGCTGAGGACGACAAGTTCAACCGCGTGGATATCAAAGCGAAGAACTCAAAGGGCGAGATTATAATCGTGGAGGTACAGAACACGAGCGAGCTTTATTATTTAGAGCGAATACTCTACGGGGTGGCAAAGGCCATCACGGAGCATATAAATCTCGGAGATACATACAAGGAGGTGAAGAAGGTCTACTCCATCAGCATTCTATATTTCGACCTCGGAAAGGGTGCTGACTATCTGTACGTCGGACAAAACAAGTTTATCGGCGTACATACACACGACCAGCTGATGGTGAGCAGTAAGGAGAAAGGAACCATCGTGAAGAAAAGTCCTTCGGAAATCTTCCCGGAGTATATCCTCGTACGTGTAAATGAATTTAACAAGGTGGCTGTTACACCACTCGAGGAATGGGTGGCGTATCTGAAGAATGGCATCATAAAAGACGACACCACCGCACCCGGACTGCAGGAAGCAAGAAAGAAACTACTATACTACTCGATGACGGACGCAGAACGCTATGCCTATGACGAGCATATCAACGCCGTGATGATACAAAACGACGTGCTCGGTAATGCACGCGATGAAGGAATGAGACTTGGACTGGAACAAGGAATAGAACAAGGAATAGAACAAGGAATAAAACAAGGAATAGAACAAGGAAAAGCGCAAGGTGTTAACGAAGAAAGACAACGCCTCGCTAAAACGATGCTCGGAATGGGAGAGTCTGTTGACAAGATAGCAACTTACACCGGACTATCTAAAGAAGAAATAGAGAAGCTGGGCTGATAAAAGATTGGACTAATAAGAAAAAATTAGGGTGTATCAAGACTGAAGCTACTTCAATCATGATACACCCTAATTATATATTAACGAATATAGTTGGCAAACTAAGAAATTATCTCATTGCATAGAAAGATGCGCCGTACTGTGCCATGTTCACCTCGAAGAGACCTGCCTCATCGGGAGTTACTGTGATGTGGCGTCCGTCCTGAAGGTTGGCCTGGATGGTGCCGTCATCGTTGAAGCGGAATATCTCGGTCTTCTTGCCGTTCTGCACCTGCGACCACGAATCGGTCTGCTGATCATAGAGGAACTTCACCACTTCTCCCTTCGGGCTCTTCACCTCGTAACCGTCCTTCAATGTTGTGACAGCATAGATGAGACCGTCCTTACCGGTGACGTTCTGAGTCTTGCCGATGTTCTGTGCCATCGGATTGCTACCCGACCAGAACTCTATGGTATTGAGCACAAGGGCGTCTGCCACGCAGCATACTGCATAGGCGGGCGAGATGATGATAAAGATGATTTCGTTGAGGAACTTCGAACCTGTGGCATGAGTATTCCATTTCGCCAGTCTGTTGAAAAGCGAGAACGAACCTACACACGAGCTGGTGAGTAACGTAGCGGCGAGTAACATCACCGACACTTTGAGATACTTGATTTTCATAATAGTCGTGGTTTAGATTGTTAGTAATAATGCAAAAGTAGCTTTTTTATTTTATTTATGCCTATATCTATCCACTTTTTTCTACTATTTCGTTACTTTATTGTCAAATTGACCACAACTCCTACAGTTTTTGCTCATAATTCAAAATTGAACAACTCAAAATCGCAGGCGAAGCCGAGAACAATTCAAAACTCAAAACTCCTAATTCCTAAATCTTCTTCATGCTGTAATATCCGAACCTGCATCTGAGGCAGTCCTTGCGCTCGCAATAGCGATTGTGGAGCTGTATGAGCGACTGCGTGTCGGCTGCGTTATCGGCAGAAATGCCGCACTCGCGCCATAGACGGATGTGAGTGTTATCCTCTGGGGGCAAAGCCTCGAGAAACTCTGCGGCACGCGCTATGAGCCGTTCGTCCTGACGATGGCGTCCGTAGGCGTGGAGCATCGACACCACGGCATTGATGATTATGACGTCTATGGAAGAAGACGAGAGACGCTTGGCTGACTCGGCGCTCTCCTTTCCGAAGGTGTAATGCGTGCGCCAGTAGTCGCCGGCTTCGGTCTGCAGCGCCTTGCGAACGTCGTCAAGCGTGGCACAAGCCACGATGTTGCTCAGGTCGGCACGCCGCGAACAATAGAGCGTGGCGAGCTGTGAAAGGCGGATGTAAGGGAAGTTCTGAGGACGCAGACGCATGAAGCGCCACGTATGGCGTGTCATGGAGACAAGATGAAACTTATGTGCAAGGTATTTCCATTCGCGTTGCAGACGGACGAAGTAAGGATCGGCAAGCGCCAAAGCACGCTGCTTGTCGTTCATGGCGTCATCGTCAAGCAGTCCTGCATAGCCAAGGAAAAGGGCTTCCACCTGAAACGGATTGTCTCGATGGTGCGCCACCTGCATGAACGGCAAGCCGGAAGCCCACAGCTCGAAAGCTTCGCTGTTGACTCCGAAACCGAATCCGCGGGCTATAGTGGCGAAGAACGCCTGCTCCCACGACCCGCCCGCAGCCTTTACGCGCTGATCAATGGCATCACACTTGCAGCTGAGACGTTCGGCTCCGAGCGCACTCATCCATGAATGGACGGCAAGCGAAGGCAGCTGCATAACGGTGTCGCGGCACGGCGGATAGCGGTCGTCAGCCAGAAGGCGCTGATAATTCTGCATCACATGCGGCGGAACCTGCAGCTCCATCTGGGGCGGACGGCTGCCGTCGGCGGTCATGACGTCCATATCTATAGTAGAAGCAATATGCAGCACCACATTGTTGTAAGCCGGATCCTGGTCGTGTCCGTGCAGAAACCAGTCGGCAGAGCGCTCGTGTATCTCCACATTGCCCACCCACAACGTGCCGTCAAGCCGAATCTTGGCATTGAAGAAGTCGGGACCAGAGTGATGGTTATGCAGACCAGGATCGATTATCTCCACAAGTCGTCCGTCCGTAGTGCGAAGCTCGTGGAGAGGCAGTATGCGGTGCTTCCAGATATAATGTAGGAGTTGTTCCATAAGGGTGTAGCGATAATGAGGTGTAAGATTTAGTCGAACAGCGTCGGTTCGGCGGCGTTGCAGCCTGTCATCGGTCGTCCGAGATGCTGATATGCAAGCGGCGTGACCATACGTCCACGCTGCGTGCGCTTGATGAATCCCTCCATAATAAGGTACGGCTCGTAGACTTCCTCCACGGTGCCGGTATCCTCGCCGATGGCTGTAGCGATGGTTGAGATGCCCACGGGACCGCCACGAAACTTGTCGATGATGGTGAGCAGGATCTTGTTGTCAATCTCGTCCAGTCCGTACTGGTCGATGTTGAGCGCCGAAAGCGAGAGCCTTGCGATGTCACGGTCGATGCGTCCGTTGCCCTTCACCTGGGCAAAGTCGCGCACGCGGCGCAGCAATGCGTTGGCAATACGGGGCGTTCCGCGCGAGCGACGGGCTATCTCAATGGCAGCATCGTCGTCGATGGGCACCTTCATGATGGCAGAAGAGCGCTTGATGATGCGCTGCAAGGTCTCCGGTCCGTAATACTCAAGGTGCAGATTGATGCCGAAACGTGCACGCAAAGGCGCCGTAAGCAGTCCGCTTCGCGTGGTTGCACCGACGAGCGTGAAGGGATTGAGGTCAATCTGAATGGAGCGTGCAGACGGTCCTTTGTCAATCATGATGTCAATGCGATAGTCCTCCATCGCCGAGTAGAGGTATTCCTCCACCACGGGCGATAGGCGGTGAATCTCGTCAATGAAGAGCACGTCACGCGGCTCGAGCGACGTAAGGATGCCGGCAAGGTCGCCGGGCTTGTCAAGCACGGGTCCGCTCGTAATCTTAAATCCCACGCCAAGCTCGTTGGCAATGATGTTGCTGAGCGTGGTCTTGCCCAGTCCTGGAGGGCCGTGCAGGAGCGTGTGGTCAAGCGGTTCGCCGCGATACTTGGCAGCTTCCACGAACACTTCAAGATTCTCCACCACCTTCTGCTGTCCGCTGAAGTCGCCGAAGCGCAGCGGACGCAGGGCGTTCTCGAAGTCTTTCTCTCCTTTCGCAGCCTGCTCCTGTCGTATATCGAAATCTTCTTCCATTGCTATATTATATTCTGTCCAATTCGTTACGTTTGATTAAAAGAGGATAACGTTCGGGATGTTTCAGACTCTCAATCTCTAAATCCACATCAAGATTAGGCCATTCTATAGCATTTCTTCCGCTCATCTGGACATTCAATGCATCTGCAATACTCGCATTACGCATCCATGGAATACGGTTGTAAGACAGAAAATAATCCTGCCCCTGCACAGAAATCATAAGTCCCTTGTCATTTATCATCAAGACGCATACCGATGTGTCTTGTGAACTTGACCTTAAAGTCGTCTCCATATTCTGTAAGTATTTTCTCTATAAAACTAAGTTCTTTACTATTAAAGCCATAATTCTCAGCAAGTTCTATATCTGGCTCAAGCCAATATTTAGCCTCCTTTTCAGCTTTTATTATATGAATATGTATTCGGGCTTCCTCATTTGAATAGATCTTGAACACATATCCATTTTGCTCTTTAAATTTTGGACTCATAGATAAATATATAATATGTCTTTTGCAAAGATAGCGATTTTTATTCAGCTATTCATTTATTATGATTATATATTCTGTCATTTTATTTGTTCAATCCATCCAAAACCGCTACTTTTGTCTTTATATACTAACCCTCTAAACCTTCCAACCATTATGCTCGTAAAGACTTATTCTGCTGCTGTAAACGGCCTTGACGTCACCACTGTAAGAGTGGAGGTTAACATCGTGCCGGGCGTCATGTATCACCTTACCGGACTGGGCGACACCGCCGTACGCGAGGGTCGCGACCGCATTGCATCCGCTCTACAGTTCAACGGATATAAGTTTCCGCACGGCGACATCACCATAAATCTTGCTCCAGCTGACCTTCGGAAGGAGGGAAGCTCCTTCGACCTGCCGCTTGCCATTGCCATACTGGCGGCAAGCGGAGCCATTGTCAGCAACTCGCTCGACCAATATATGATGGTGGGCGAGCTGGGTCTGGACGGTACGCTGCAACCTATAAAGGGTGCGCTCCCGATAGCCATAAAGGCGAGGGCGGAGAAACTGAAGGGACTGATTGTGCCGAAGCAGAACGAGCGCGAGGCGGCTGTGGTAAACAATCTGGAGGTGTATGGCATGAACAACATCATGGACGTCATCAAGCTTATAACGGGTGCAGCTGAATACGAGCCGACATTCGTCGATACACGGCGCGAATTCTACGAGCAGCAGTACAGCTTCGACCTCGACTTTGCCGACGTGCGTGGTCAGGAGAGTGTCAGACGCGCGCTGGAAGTGGCAGCAGCGGGCGGACATAACCTCATCATGGTGGGACCTCCGGGTTCAGGCAAGTCGATGATGGCGAAGCGTCTGCCTTCCATCCTTCCCCCGTTGTCGCTCGCCGAAAGCCTCGAGACCACACAGATACACAGCGTGGCGGGCAAGCTGCAGCGCGGCACATCGCTCATATCGCAGCGCCCGTTCCGCGCTCCGCACCATACCATCAGCGAAGTGGCGTTGGTCGGCGGCGGCATCAATCCGCAACCCGGCGAAATATCGCTGGCTCACAACGGCGTGCTCTTCGCAGACGAACTGCCCGAATTCAACAAGAAGACGCTCGAAGTGTTGCGCCAGCCGCTCGAAGACCACAAGATAACCATCTCACGCTCCAAGTACACCGTAGAGTTCCCCTGCTCCTTCATGTTCATCGCCTCCATGAATCCATGCCCGTGCGGCTACTTCAACGACCCTACGCACAACTGCTGCTGTTCCACGGGGCAAATCCAGCGCTACATGAACAAGATATCAGGACCGCTGCTCGACCGCATTGACATCCAGTGCGAGATAACACCCGTACCCTTCAAGGACATCTCGAAGTCAGAGCCGGGCGAACCGAGCGCAGCCATCCGTGAGCGTGTCATCAAGGCACGCGACATCCAGACGGCACGCTTCAAGGAATATCGCGGCATCCACTGCAACGCGCAGATGACCGAGCGCATGATTCATCAGTTTGCCGAACCAGACGAACAGTCCATCGCTCTCCTGCGCACAGCCATGGAGAAGTTCTCGCTCTCCGCCCGCGCCTATAACCGCATCCTGAAAGTGGCACGCACCATCGCCGACCTCGCCGGAGCCGAAAACGTACAGTCACAACACATAGCCGAAGCCATTGGTTACCGCAATCTGGACCGCGGCGACTGGGCAGAGCGCAGAATATACTAACATAAAGCAATAAAGACAATTAACCATATCGACAATATGAACAATTCAATAGAAATATACCGTTCGCAAGACGGAAGCGTCCAGCTGAATGTGAAGCTGGAGAATGAGACCGTGTGGCTGACACAGAGCCAGATGGCTGAGCTGTTTGGACGTGATAGAACAGTCATTGCACGCCACATAAATAATTGCTACAAAGAAGGCGAACTTGACAAGAATATCACATGTGCAAAATTTGCACACATGGGTAAAGACCAAGACCAAATGTACGAAACCGCTATGTACAACCTCGATGTCATCATCTCCGTTGGCTATCGTGTAAAGTCCGTACAAGGCACTCGTTTCCGTCAATGGGCAAACTCTGTCCTCAAGCAATACCTCATAAAGGGATACGTCATCAATCAGCAGATAAAGCTCGACCGATATAACGAGCTTAAGGACGTGGTGCGGCTCATGGCACGTGCCATCGGCATGCAGGAGAAAGTAACGAATGACGAATACGGCGGACTGTTCAATGTCATCTCAGACTATGTCTACGCCCTCGACACTCTCGACCATTACGACTATCAGTCGCTCTCCATCCAGCAGACCACCAAGGAAGAGCCGTTCCGCGCCACATACGACAATGCTATGGAAGCCATAAACGCTCTCAAGGATAAGTTCGGCGGAAGCCAATGGTTTGCCAATGAAAAAGACGACTCGTTCAAGAGCAGCATAGGACAAATCTATCAGACCTTCGGCGGCGAAGAACTCTATCCGTCCGTAGAGGAGAAAGCAGCTATGCTACTCTATCTTGTTGTCAAGAACCATTCGTTCAGCGACGGCAACAAGCGCATTGCCGCCATGCTATTCCTATGGTTCCTCAACAACAACCACGTGCTCTATGCCGAGGACGGACACAAGCGCATAGCCGACAACACCCTGGTTGCCCTCACGCTGATGATTGCAGAGAGCCGCACCGAGGAGAAGGATGTTATGGTGAAAGTTGTGGTGAATCTCATCAACAAGGAGAATCAATAAAAGTGAAGCAAGTAATGTAACTACTCAGCCCCCCCTATAGATAACTTTTCTAATTCTTCAGCGGTTCCGCCGAATACAATATTTGCATTTCTAACGCTCAATACTCCTCGTTCAGCGCACAACAAAATCTTTGGTGCGAAATTCTTGAGTTTTGAGCACTTAGATACAACGTGCTTAAACACAGCGTGTTATGCGGTTTTCTGACGAATCTCTATGAAATCCGACTCGCAAACAATCCGTTTTTTGCTGCAATAGCGCCACTTTTACCCTCCAATAGCGCCACTTTTATCATGTAATAGCGCCTCTTTTACACTCTAATAGTGGCACTATTGCATGATAAAAGTGGCGCTATTGTTAAGCGTGGGTGCCGTTCAGACAGCAGAACACCGTAAAAACAGCAAAACGGAACTCTAGAATCAATTTTTATTTTGTAACAAGTTATTACTATTTGTACGATATTTGCATAGTGGACATTAAGACGTTTTTGACAAGAAGACATGAAGAACATGTTTTAGGCAAGAAGGAAATGCTTTAATACAATTCTTAACTATGCATCGGACCATCATTCCGACTATTTTGCGTATCTTTGCAGGATATATCGCTAATAAACTCTAAGCCGAATATTCAACTAACAACATATTCTGAAATGAAACAACTGTTACTTACTCTCGCCGTGGCAGGCATGTCACCATGCTTCATCTACGCGGCGCAGACTACCAAAACAGCCGTGCAACCCACTTTCACAGAGTGGCACGACACGTACGTGAACAACGTAAACCGTTTCCCAATCCGCACTTCATTCTTCGCTTACGAAACTCGCGACGCTGCCCTCAAGGCAGACCGCAAGGCTTCCACAAACTATCTCTCCATCGAGGGCGACTGGAGATTCAACTGGGTGGAGAACGCCGACCAGCGTCCTACCGACTTCTTCAAGGAAGGATACGACGACTCGAAGTGGAACACCATGAAGGTGCCCGGCATCTGGGAGGTCAACGGATATGGCGACGCGGAATACGTGAACGTAGGATTCGCATGGCGCGGACACTTCAAGGACAATCCGCCTGAAGTGCCCGTGAAGGACAACCACGTGGGATCATACCGCCGCACCATCAACATTCCCGACTCTTGGGACGGTCGTCAGGTGATTGCACATTTCGGAAGCGTAACATCCAACATCTATCTCTGGGTGAACGGCAAGTTCGTAGGTTATGCAGAGGACTCGAAGTCGGCAGCCGAATTTGACATAACTCCATACCTCAAGAAGGGCGACAACCTCTTAGCTTTCCAGACATTCCGCTGGTGCGACGGATCGTACTCGGAGGACCAGGACTTCTGGCGTCTCTCAGGCGTGGCTCGCGACTGCTTCCTCTACTCACGTTCGCAGACTGCCCACATTGACGACGTACGCGTAACGCCGGACCTCGACGCACAGTATAAGAACGGATCGCTCGCCGTAAACGTAAAGGGTAAGGGCAACGCCAAATTCGTCATTGACCTCATCGCACCCGACGGCGACATCGTAAGCCGCAAGATTCTCAACACCACGAAGGTGAAGAAGAAGGCTGGCAAGAAGGTTGCAGAGATAAATGCCACCGTCAAGTTTGACGTGGAGAACCCGCAGAAGTGGACTGCCGAGACTCCGAACCTCTACAAGGTGGTGGTTACTGTGCAGCAGAACGGCAAGGACGTAGAGTCTGTACCCGTACGCACGGGCTTCCGCAAGGTGGAGATAAAGAACCGTCAGATTCTCGTCAACGGTCAGCCGGTGCTCATCAAGGGCGCTAACCGTCACGAAATCGACCCCGACGGAGGATACGTCATCTCACGTGAGCGCATGGTGGAGGACGTTAAGCTCATGAAGCAGTTCAACGTCAATGCTGTCCGCACATGTCACTATCCTGACGACCCTTACTTCTATGACCTTTGCGACGAGTACGGTCTGTACGTATGCGCAGAGGCAAACCAGGAGAGCCACGGCTTCTTCTACGACAAGGACGCCATCACCACCACTCCACTCTTCGCCACACCGATAATGGAACGAAACGTGCACAACGTGCACAACCAGTATAACCATCCGTCGGTAATCTACTGGTCGATGGGTAACGAGACTGCCGACTCGAAGAACTTCTCAGACGTAAAGAAGTGGATTAACGAGTTCGACCCCACCCGTCCCGTACATTGGGAGCGTGCCATCCTCGGCGACAACACCGACATCTACGGCGAGATGTATATTACACCCGAGGCTGCAGAAAAGTATGCCAAGGACCCGAAATACACCAAGCCGATGATTCACTGCGAGTATGCTCACGCTATGGGCAACTCTTGCGGCGTCATGAAGGACTATTGGGACATCATACGCAAGTATCCTACATATCAGGGCGGCTTTATCTGGGACTTCGTCGATCAGGGACTGAGAGGCAAGGACAAGGACGGCAACATGATTTACAACTACGGCGGCGACTTCAACTCATACGACCCGTCGGACAACAACTTCAACTGCAACGGATTTATCTCGCCGGACCGCAAGCCGAATCCTGAGGCTTATGAGGTTGGCTACGTCTATCAGAACATCTGGACTTCTCCGAAGGACCTCACCGGAGAGAAGAAGGTGAGCGTGTATAACGAGAACTTCTTCCGTGCACTTGACAACGTATCGCTCTCTTGGGCAATCGTAGCCGACGGCGTGGAGCGTCAGAACGGCACCATCGCTGATCTCTCGAACATCAAGCCGCAGACCTCAGCAGACGTGGTTCTGCCCTATAACCTCAAGGACTATAGTGACGCCAAGGACATCCAGCTCAACGTGGAGTATCGCCTTAAGAAGGACGAAGGACTGCAGAAGGCTGGCGACATCGTGGCTTATCAGCAGCTGCCCATCCGCGAATTCAAGGGCACTGACCTTGCTGTAACAGCCGCAGAGACCAAGGCTGTGAAGGTGACTGACAAGAAGAAGGAAGCCAATGTGACGCTCGCTGCCGAGAACTTCACGCTGGCGTTCGACCGTGCCACGGGCTTCATCACCAAGTATGAGGTGGGAGGAAAGTCATTGCTCGGCAACGGCGGTTCGCTGAAGCCTAACTTCTGGCGTGCCGTGACGGACAACGACATGGGCGCTAACGTCCAGGAGAAATTCGCTGCATGGCGCGATCCGCAGATGAAGCTCACTTCGCTGCAGGTGGACAAGAAGGCAAAGACCGTTACTGCCACTTACAACCTGCCGGAGGTGAAGGCTGATCTGACCATCGCTTACCGCGCTACCGAGAACGGCACGCTCAACGTAACACAGTCGCTGAAGACCACACCGGGAGCTGAAATGCCTGAGATGATGCGCTTCGGTATGGTTATGAACCTGCCTTACGCAATGGACCAGGCTGAATGGTACGGTCGCGGACCGGTGGAGAACTATTCTGACCGCAAGCTCTCGCAGAACGTCGGCATCTATAAAGCCACAGCAGACCAGCTGTTCTATCCGTACGTTCGTCCGCAGGAGACGGGTACGATGAGCGACCTCAGATGGTGGAACATCAAGGACAACAACGGCTTCGGATTGCGCATCGAGAGCAACAAGCTCTTCTCTGCTTCTGCTCTCCACTACGACCTCTACACGCTGGACGAAGGCAAGGAGAAGAATCAGCGCCACTCACAGTCGCTGCCAAAGTCGCAGTACACCAACCTCTTCGTCGACCTCGTGCAGGCTGGTGTCGGCGGTGTAGACTCATGGAGCGATTGGGGACGCGCCCGCAAGGGTCATCGTGTGGAATATAAGGACTACACCTTCTCATTCCGCATCTCTCCCAAGACCCTATACTAAGAACTACGATATAAGTAGATAAACAGAAAAACGGCAATTACGTGAAGCCTTGACTTCGTGTAATTGCCGTTTTTATTATGTCTTGCTTACGCAAGCAATGTTATTTCTTCTCCGTCTTGTTGTCTTCCTTCTTCTCTGGATGGATGATTTTCTTGACGGTTTCGCCGATAGGAAGCTGGTCGAGAACGCCGAGACTCGGCGCTACTGTCTTCACCAACGAGTTGAGGAAGTTGCTTGTTGCGCCGTCGCCACCGTCGAAAACGGTGACGTTGCCGAGCTGCATCTTCTCGAAAGCCTTGACCTGCTCGCCTGCAATCTCCTTCCACTGGTCCACCATCTTGTACTGGATGGCGATGGCAGGATTAGATTCGGCAGCCTTCACCATGGCCTGGAAACCGTCAGCCTCAGCAAGGAGCGACATCTTCTTACCCTCTGCCTCAGCCTCAAGCTTCATGCGGATGGCCTTTGCTTCAGCCTCTGCCTGGGCGAGAGTGGCCTTTGCCTTAGCCTCTGCCTCACGTATAACCTTCTCTGCCACGGCGTCAGCCTGAAGTATGGCCTCCTGCTTTGCCACCTCTGCAGGCACAATCTTCTCCGCCTTAAGAGAAGATTCCACCTTCATTGCCTTGGCTTCCTCCACCTCCTTCTGGGCCTTCTCACGTGCCGTCTGTACGGCTGCCTCTGAGCGAGCTGAGGCCTCACCGGCCTCCTTGTCGGCATTGGCCTGCGTTACCGAAAGCTGAGCGTTGGAGAGAGCTATCTCCTTCTGAGCCTCATTGCGTCCTATGGCAGCCTTCTTCTTGGCCTCAGCCTGCTTTATCTCCATATCGGAATTAAGCTCTGCTATGCGGCTTTCCTTGGCAGTATTTGCCTGCTCCACATTGATGTTCTTCTCCGCTTCGGCACGAGCCACCTGCGATTCCTTCTCGGCATTAGCCTGAGCCACCTGCGAAACGCGCTCCTTATCGGTCTGAGCCACACTGATTTCCTGCTCCTTACGCGTAGCGGCGATAGCCACTTCCTGGTCCTTGCGGGTTTCAGCCACACGTGTCTCGCGCTCCTTTATCTGGTTGGCAATCTTGATTGCACCTAACTTCTCCTGCTCCTCAATGTTGGCTTGAGCCTCGTTCTGCGCCTTCGATTCTGCCTCCTTACCAAGGTTTACGATATAGTTGGCGGCGTCGCGGATGTCGCTGATGTTGATGTTCATCAGATACAGACCGAACTTGCGCAGCTCCGTATCGATATTGTCCTTCACCTTTGCAAGGAACTTGTCGCGGTCAGAATTGAGTTCCTCAATGGTCATATCGGCGATTACAAGACGCATCTGACCGTATACCACGTCGGTAATGAGATTCTGCTTGTCGTCCATTGAGAGTCCGAGCATACGCTCTGCGGCGTTCTGCATCACCTCCGGGTCGGTGCTGATGGCTACGGTGATGGTCGTCGGAACGTCCACACGGATGTTCTGGGCAGAGATGGCGCCCGTAAGCTTACAGTCTATCTGCATCGGCTTCATCGAAAGGAAGTCGTAGCCCTGGATGATAGGCCACACGAAAGCAGCGCCACCATGATAGAGTTTGGCGGATTTTGTGCCGCCGGTCTTACCGTAAACGACGAGCACCTCGTCAGATTTACACTTACGATAGCGCGATAACACGCCAATTATGCCAAGCAGTACCACCACTACGAGCACCGCGGCAAGAATAAGAACGTTTGTTTCCATGTTATAGAAATAATGTATTTAAGAATTATGTATTATCTTATCGTGTCAACCTATGAAGTACTTGTTTTCCCTGTATTCCTTTACCGTAACCACCTCGTCGGTCTTATAGTTCGTACGTCCCGACTCAGACACCACGTCAAGTTCGCGTTCGGCTCCGTCACGATTTACGAATACAGTATAGCGTCCGTCGCCCTGATTGATGTAGATGCGCCCTGCCCTACCCACTATGCTCACGGGCGGTTCGGGCTTGCGCAGGTTCTGCAAGCGGAAAGCAAGCATGTAGGTATAGAACAGCACCAGCATAAACACCATTCCTACCACCACAGCCAATGCGTACGTACACCATGCGTCGCCGACGAACAGCACCTTAGTCCATCCGAAGCCAATAAGAAAGTGGATAAGACCCTTGAAGGAGAACAGACTGCCAAGGTCGAAGTCGACGTTTGTGTCGCCGTCAACGTCGATGTCAAGCCCTCCGAAGAAGATGGAAATGACAAACTGAAGGAGGAATATTCCCGTAGACACAAGTGCCAAGAGCATGAATATTTCGGATGTTGCCATAAGGTTGTAAGGTTTTAGTTTTATTAATATAGCAAATTTACATAATTAATCCGATATACGTAACAAATAAAAGATAAATATAAGAAAAACATATCTGACATTCAAGTATTTTGTGTAAGTTTGCAAAGTAAAGTCTTAACTCAACATTTAGCGATATGAATTCATTGAAAGATAGATGCATACGATTTGACTGGGCCATTAAGCAACTGTTGCGTCAGAAGGCCAACTTCGACGTGCTGGAGGGTTTTCTTACCGTCTTCCTCAACGAAAAGGTAAAAATAATGGAGATTCTCGAAAGCGAAGGCTATCAGGTATCTGCCGACGACAAGTTCAACCGCGTGGATATAAAGGCAAAAAACTCGAAGGGAGAGATAATCATTGTTGAGTTACAAAATATAAGAGAAGTCAATTATCATGAACGTATCCTCTACGGCGTGGCTAAAGCAATAACCGAACACATAAAGCTCGGCAATACTTATCAGGAGGTGAAGAAGGTGTATTCCATCAGCATTCTCTACTTCGACCTCGGTCGTGGCTCCGATTATCTGTACATCGGACAGAACAATTTCGTGGGTGTCCATACCAAAGACCACCTTGTCATCAGCACTAAAGAGGAGGGTGTCATCAAGCCTAAATACCCGGCAGAGATATTCCCCACATACTATCTTGTGCGTGTGAACAACTTCAACGAAGTGGCAAAGTCGCCGCTTGAAGAATGGATGCGTTATCTCAAGGAAGGAGTGATTAACGAAAAGACCACAGCCCCGGGTCTGCGCGAAGCACGCGAGAAGCTCCAATACTACTCTATGAGCGATGCCGAACGCTACGCATACGACGAGCATGTAAACGCCGTAATGATCCAAAACGACGTGCTCGGAAATGCCCGTGCGGAGGGACTTGAACAAGGACGAGTGGAGGGACGAGCAGAAGGACGAGCCGAAGGACGTGCGGAAGGCGAGCATAACAAGGCTATGGATATAGCCAAAAATCTGAAGAAGATTGGTATACCGGTTGAGCAGATAATCAATGCAACGGGATTGACCAAAGACGAAATCGACGCTATAATGTAAGCGTAACAATACAAGAGGGTGTGCATTCCGTGTTACTTTGCTTTTATTTCCTGCAAAGAAAACATGGAATGCACACCCTCTTAAGCTTTTATTATTCTATCTATTATGCTTTTCTTATTCCACCAAATCCTTCTTGGGCAATACCAGATTGAGTATTACGGCGAGGAGGAACACCACTGCTACGCAGTTTTCGGCGAAGACTGTGCGGATGATCTCAGGGAAGATGGCGAACATGCCGGTGGCTTGTGTGAAGCCAAGACCGATGCTGAGCGACAGACTTACTATAACCATATTGCGCTGAGAGAAGCCTGCACGTGCCATCATGCCGAATCCGGCGAAGAGAATGCTACCGAACATCATGATGGTGCAACCGCCGAGAACGGCCTGAGGAATGGTGGTGAGGGCATGACCGACAGCAGGGAACACGCCACCGAGAATCATAACAACGGCTCCAACGGCGATGGTAAAGCGGTTTACGACGCCCGAAATGGCTGCAAGACCTACGTTCTGGCTGAACGATGTGATTGGAGTACAACCGAAAATGCCCGACACCGAACTTACGAAACCGTCACAACAAATGGCTGATCCCATCTCTTTTGTCTCAGGATCGCGGTGCAAGGCACTGTTGCAAAGGGCGGAAGTGTCGCCGATGGTCTCAGTTGCAGAGACGAGATAGACAGCCACTACGGAAAGGATGGCACCGATATTAAACTCCGGTGTGAAGGGAAGGAGGCGAGGAAAGGCGATGATTGACTGACCTGCAATGCCACTGAAGTCGACCATTCCCAGACAGCAAGCCAATACATAGCCAACCACAAGACCTACGAGAACGGAGAGAGAACGGAGAAATCCCTTTGCGAAAACCTGGCAAAGGAGGCAGGCAAGGAGCGTAACGCTACCCACAATCCAGTTGTTAAGGCTGCCGAAGTCGGCTGCACCCACTCCACCGGCAAATGAATTGGCACCAATGGGAAGCAGCGAGAAACCGATGGCGGTCACCACTGTGGCTGAAACTACGTGAGGAATAAGCTTTATCCAGTACTTGACGAAGAGTCCGAGGAAGCCTTCCACAAGACCGCCGATGATGACAGCGCCGATAAGCGTGCCCATACCGTAAGCGCCGGCAAGGCTGATGGCGAGCGAAAGGAACGTGAAGGAGATGCCCATGACGATGGGAAGACGCGAGCCGATACGCCAGACGGGATAAAGCTGCACAAGCGTACCGATACCGGCTATCACCATACAGTTCTGAATAAGGGCGGCACTGACTGCGCTGTCCAGTCCCACGGCTCCCGCAAGAATCATGATTGGCGTAATGTTGCTGACGAACATCGCCAGCACGTGCTGCAGACCGAACGGGAGAGCTTTCCCGATGGGCACTCTACCGTCAAGCTGATAGAGATTGTCGATTGAATTCTTCATATCGCTAAATGATGTAAAATTTGTGTATGGCTGCAAAATTACAAAAAAAAGACCACAAAAACTGCACGTTCTTGTGGTCTATTGCGTTTGTCGTTGTAAAAACAAACCCTACCTATTATTATTCAACCTTATCTGCTTATTATTCAACCTTATCTGATTATACTATCCTAACTCATTCACCTATCTATGTCTATACATTCATAACCGACCACGGTTATTTGTGTCTATACATTTCCTGACCGAAGCAGGGTCTGTTTTCGCGTTGCGATTATTTCACCTCAATCTGACGTGAAGCCTTCTCTTCCTTCTTCTCAATCTTCGGAAGGTCGATGGTGAGCACACCGTCGCTGACGTTGGCTGCTATCTTCTCCTTGTCTACATCGTCAGGAAGCAGAAGAGTCTGCTCGAACTTTGAGTATGAGAACTCGCGACGGAGATAATGTTCTTTCTTGTTCTCGTCCTTCTTCTCATCCTTATGCTCCATCTTGATGTGAAGGTTGCCATCGGCGTCGACGTTAATGTTGAAGTCGCCCTTCTTCATTCCTGCGGCTGCAAGCTCTACAGTGTAGTCGTGCTCAGTCTCTTTAACGTTGATGGCTGGTGCGGTGGCATTTGTACGCGGCATGAAGTCGGTATCAAAAAAGTCATTGAAAACTTCAGGCATCCAAGTATTTCTCATTACTGGTAACATATCAAAAACCTCCAATTATATTTTAGTTGTTTTATCTTTTCTTTGCTCCCCTCGGGCTTCCGCCTTCGGTTTGCACTATCTCTAATGCAACTTGCATGCCAACGTCACAACCGTGAGGCTTTGCTGTTAAACAGTAAAGCGAAATATCAAACAAATAGACAAATAGTCAGATTATTCAGACAATCAGTCACAAAACATTGACAAATAGTCATAAACAAAAGATAATCAATAAGCTTGCGTTCGTGGGTGCGTGGCTACGGCGAGACGCCATAGCCTCCTATGTTTGTTTCTGACCTGGTGTATTAAAAAAATCCCGGCTCCTTCTTTCGGAACCGGGATTTCCCTTTATGTTATGTTCTGCGGATGTGCCGTCAAAGGGTCACACCTACCAAACCGTGTCATTTACTTGATGACAACCTTCTTCACCTTGCCGTCAGCAGTGCGAACGATGTTCAGACCCTTCTGCAGCTTGATGATCTTAACGCCGTCAACAGTGAAGAGCTCTGCGTTGGCAGCCTCAGCGTTGATGCTGTCGATGCCGTTGGTAACGTCCTTAACCACGAGAGTAGCGTCGTAGATGCCACCACCGTTGTTGAGGATATTGTTGCCAGAAACAACGCAACCACCAGCGTCTACGCTGTTCCAGTCTACCTTGAAGCGGATGCGGTATGTACCCTCCTCTGCAGGAGCTGTGAACGAAGGCAGCGGGTTAACGTTGCAGTTGTTGCTTACTGTCTCGCCCTTAGAGTTGAGACCGGTTGAACCATTAGAAGCGCTGTAGAAGCTGTAAGATACAACCTCAGTGCCAGTCTGGTCGTCGCTGTCAGCGTTGAATGAGAACTGCTTGTCGTTGTTGAGGTCTACGTATACGTAACCGTGCATCCACTCGCCAACATAACCGATAGCCGGAGTTACCTCAGCACCCGGAGTTACGGTGAAGCTCTGTGCTGTAAGATCCTCGTAGCCGTTCATTGTCTTGCCGAACTCGATGGTCTGTGCCTGACCGTTAACGGTGAGTGATACAGATGTAGAGTAGCGGCTGGCGTGAGTCTGCTTAGCGTCCTTCTCGAAGTTGATAGCATAATCCTCCTTCGGCTCCTCAGGCTGATCATAGTTGAACTCACCGTCATACATGAATGTATTGCCAGAGATGTTGAGAGCCATCTTGATTTCGTTCTCAGAAACGTTAACGATCTGGAAGGTAGCCCCGATTTCCTCACCCTCGCCACCGAGGAACTCCTCTGTAGCAGCATCAGGCTTAGCAACAATCATAGTCTCCTCTGTCTCTACAGTGCCGCCTTCCTCGTACGGAGTGGCACGCTGCTCAGTACCGGTGAACACGAGGTCAGCGGTCTGCTCGTTGAGAGTGATCTGCTTGAGAGTGATCTTGTATGACTCGTCGCTGTACTTAACTACGTTTACAGTAGCCTCGTCAGCCTGGAAGAGATTCTCCTCACTCTCTGACTCAGAATCGTAGATGCGGAGGTTGCTTGTGTAGTCCTTGTTAGAAACCTCAGTAACTTCTACTGGAGGCTCTACGCCGTAATAGAGGTTGAATGTGTAAGAAGCATCGTTCTTGAATGCAACGTTGAATGTACCAGTGAGCTGGCCATCAGCGATTGTACCGTTCATAGAAACAACAACCACATCGTTATTCCAACCTACGTTAGTAAGTGTGAACTCCTGGTTCTCAGCTGTGAGAACTGTGTTACCTTCTGACTCTGTGCCAGTAGCCTCGAATGTGACAGGGCCTACCTGACCAGGAACGCCGTCCATATCGGAGAATGCGGGGATTGTAACCTCGTACTTGCCCTCTTCCTTAGCGAGAACCTTAACCTCAGCCTCTTCGTAAGTCTGAGTCTCGTTATTGCGAACCACCTTGAGAGTGTTCTTGTATACAACTGCTTCCGGAGTTTCCGGAGTTGTTGACTCTGTCCAGTCGAGAGAAACCACCTTAATATAGTTGTAGAATGCCTGGCTGAACTTAGGAGACTCGCCGCTACCGATAAGAACAGTGTTGCTTGCGAAGAGCTCTTCAAGAGCCTCAGGAGTCATCTTAACCACACCGTTAACCTTCAGACCCTCAGCCTTAGAGATTTCGAACTTAGCGAGGCAGTCGGCAACGTCAAAGCGACCAGTGTTGTTGTTACCAGCACCGCTCTTTGCGAAGAAGCCAGACATCTGCTTTACAGACTGATTGCAGTACCAGTGCATTGTGCGGTATGTGCTTGTCTGGAATGCAGCGAAGCTCTCGCCAGTAGTCATAGCAAGGATATCCTTGTCGTCACCACCGTTAGAGAAGTCGATAGAAGCAACGATCTTCTGCTTGTCCCAGTCGATAGTAGCTGTCTTAGAGAAGCCATTGCCATCAGCCTGATATTTCTCCCAGAGTGTTACGTCTTCAGGCTCAGCCGGAGCCACATAGTCAGGATCAGAACCTACAGTGAACGTAGCGCCAGTGGTGGTGGCAGTAAGATAAATCTTCTCCTCGTTGTTGTCGTTGGTATAGACAACAGCGTTTACCTGATATTCCTGCTCGCCCATGTTGAAAGTGCAAGCGTATGTGGTGCGGTCCTTTTCGTCAGTGCCCTTCACTACGTTCTCAGCTTCAACAGTGTTTTCGCCGATAACGAGAGACATGTTGTATGTGCCATCAGACATCTCCTTTACGGTAACAGTGCTGGTGCCAAGCTCTGAAGGCTGGCCACCTGCCATAGTCATGAAGAGCTTGTCTGTGTATTCCTTAGAAGCCACAACCTCAACAGGCTCTGTCCAGTCAAGACCTACCACCTCTACATACTTATATGTAGCGTTGCTGCGGTTTTCGCCCTGTGTAGATCCGAATACGAGGTCGTTGTAAGTGAGAAGCTTAGCGTAGTCGCTTGCCTCGAATGCCAATGTGCCGTCAATATAAACGCCATCCTGACGAAGCTCAACGCGAACGTTAGAAGGATCATTTACCTGAACGTACTTTGTCGGAGTGTCACCGAGGTTTTCGCTGTTGCGGAACTGGATGCAGAAGGTGTTTGTAAGCTGCTGCCAACCAGTTGCTGTCCAAACATTAGCGTCCTTTGTGTAGTAGAAGTGGAGAACAGCGCCGTTAGAAACATTCCACTCGCCGAGATTAGCTGCGTTGTTAGCGAATGAGAAGATGGTCTCATTAACGCCCTGACAGTTAGTCAGATCCAGCTTTGCCACAACCTTGTGTGTGTCCCAGTTGATGGTGAAGTCCTTAGCCTCGATTTTTGCGCCGTTAGGAGCAAGACCAGCCTCAACAAGCGGACCCTCTGTAGTCTCGACTGTGCCGCCGCCACCGGTAGAACCGAAGTCGTCAGTACCGAAGGTATACTGGAAGGGATACTTCTGGAAAGAGTTAAATGCTACTGTGCCATTAAAATGAGCATAAGCCTTTGTCTCATTGAACTTAACAACAAGCGTACTGTTCACAAAAGTATACTGAGACTGTGTGAGATAGCAATAAGGATTGCTAACCTCGATGGTTGTCAAGCCGCTTGCATCTGTTGTGCCAGCAACTTCTTCACATACAAATTCGCCCCAGTTGCCCATTTCATATTGGGTGAAATCGCAACCTTCGGCTGTAACATTGTACGTGCCGTCTACGCGTTTCTCAATGGTGAGAGTACCATTTGGCAAATCTACAGCCTTAGCACCCATAAGATTCACCTCAAAATGAAGTGCATCTGAATAGGAACCTGCAAATGCCATAACGGTAATCATCAACATTGAAAGAAGGGATAGAATCTTTTTCATAATCCTTTTCTTTTAATTGATAGTTAGTTGATATTGATAAAGTGAATAAAAAATAGACTTGTTTTAATTTAAATCGTTTTTAGGTCACTATGGTTTAAGTGGTCTGTCGTACTTCTTTGCACGTGAGTTATAGTATTTCTATGCAATTAATTTGTATTCGTTGCAAAATTAATAAAAAAAATATGTAGCAACAAATTTTTGAACTTTTTTGTTTAAAGATATGCAGTTAAGTCAATAAATAGAGTTATTGGAGCAAACAAGAAAACAAGCAGTTGGTTTGGATTTGATCAGGTTTTTGGAAATGTTGGTTTGGATTTGCTCAGGTTTTCAAGCAAAGTTGGTTTGGATTTGGTAAAGGTTTCACTCATTTTTGATTTGGATTTGAATATTATTATGTATCTTTGTCACTGATATATAACCATTTAGATATGTTCAAACGAATAGCACTCAATTATCTTCGCGAATGGGCGAAGAAGGACGAACGAAAGCCTTTGGTCTTGCGTGGCGCACGTCAGGTGGGCAAGACCACGCTTGTAAGAATGTTTGCCGAGGAATTCAGCAACTATATTTACCTTAATCTTGAGGAAAAAGAGAACGCTGCATTGTTTGCTGCCGACTACTCTTTCGACGACTTACTGTCCGGCATTTTCTTCAAAGCCAATGTACGCCAGGACAACAAACGCACACTAATATTCATCGACGAGATACAGAACGAGCCTAAGGCTGTGCAGACGCTGCGCTTTTTCTACGAGAAACGTCCCGACATTTATGTCATCGCCGCAGGTTCACTATTGGAAAGCCTTATGGACAGACATATCTCGTTTCCCGTAGGAAGAGTGGAATACATGGCTCTACACCCCTGCACGTTCGTGGAGTTTCTTTCTGCCATAGGAGAAGAGATGCTTGCTGAGAAGGTGGAGGCGGTGGACGTGCCGCAGTCGCTGCACAGCTATGCGCTGGAACTCTTCAAGAAATACATGATAATAGGAGGACTGCCGGAGGTGGTGGCTAACTATGCTCAGCATCGCGACATGGTAAGACTCGGAGGCATATTCAACGCCTTGCTTTCGGGATATCGCGACGATGTGGAGAAGTATGCCAGTAAGCCGAAGGAGCAGGACTCCATACGCTATATTCTCAACTATGGCTGGACATCCGCCGCCCACCGCATACAGTTCGCAAAGTTCACCAATTCATCATTCAAGTCGGCTGATGTCAGCAATGCCTTCCGTACGCTTGAGAAGACTCTGATTCTGGAACTGGTTTATCCTCTTACGTCTACATCCTTGCCGATACTGCCCGATCTGAAGAAAAGCCCCAAGCTATTGTGGCTTGACACGGGGCTGGTGAATTATGTGGCAGGAATGCAGGAGGAACTGCTCTTCTCCACTGACAGCGACGAACTGTGGAACGGCGACATCGCCGAACATATCGTAGCGCAGGAACTGCTTGGAGCGACGACGACGTTCGGCGAGAAACGGATGTTCTGGGTGCGCGACGCACGCAACTCTCAGGCTGAGGTAGACTTCGTAATCCGACATAAGTCGCATCTGTTGCCGATAGAAGTGAAGACCGGCAACAACTCGAAGCTACGCTCCTTACATCAGTTTATGGAGGATTCGAAGGAACGAATAGCCCTTAGAATATGGAACGGACCGATGACATCGGACGTAATAACACGAAGCAACGGCTGTCCGTTCACTCTCTATAACATTCCATTGTATTATGCAGGGCAACTGAAAAGGTTTCTGGAAGGAAGACAGGAAGACATGCAAATATCGTCTAAAGAGTAAAATTCTGTTACAAAATAAAAATTGATTCTAGAGATTTAGATTGCTGTTTTTACGGTGTTCTGCTGTCTGAACAGCACCCATGCTTAACAATAAAGCCTCTTTTACAGTCCAATAGTGCCACTATTAGAGTGTAAA